>Ga0180438_10001102_pt1 | contig 49089 bp, 49 predicted proteins | sample SS_ome_12_FD_132455 | JGI IMG/M metagenome (GOLD analysis project Ga0180438, IMG submission 132455) | Hypersaline lake sediment archaeal communities from the Salton Sea, California, USA - SS_3_D_2 metaG | ecosystem: Environmental > Aquatic > Non-marine Saline and Alkaline > Hypersaline >...
ATCAGATGAATCGGAACTCGATGCATTGAAACGGGTAAGGCGAGGAAGTCTCGTCATAATTCGATATGCAGAACAAACCACTTAGATTCGCTGAAGCTTTGTAATTAGTGCCTTTTTCTCATCAACTTCGATCTCTGTAGGATCGACAACCATGCCAGCCTCATGGGTTTCAATTCGCACTTCCACTCCAGAGTGCTTCACACTCTTGATGCCATTGCTTGAGAGCGCCCGAACTCGGAGCTGAGTAGTATTAAACTCCATTTTGTCTGATGATTCAACTGCTGTTGTTTCTCGACGGAGTTTGATCTTTGATATTCGCACCTGCTCCTTTAGTTCAGCCACTTGGACTTGCAGATCCTTTCTCTCAGTACTCTCTTGATCAAGCTGCATTTTCACAGTGTCATAGGATTCACGGGAAACAAAGTCTTTGGTTTTATCAACCCATTTTACGATGGTACCATCAAATTTCCGTGTTGTACTCACTTGATCTAACGCTTTTAGAACAGCGATGATATCATACACTCTTCGCTTTGGAGTGTCTAATAGTTCAGCCAGGATATCACTCCTTATGCCCTCACTACCACACTCCTTCAGAACCCTGACTGACTCCCTGGCCAGGTCGACTAGCTTCAACTATGCACCCCACTTGAAATCCGGCAGCTTGCTCATCAGAGCACGTTCCACCATATTTGTCTGTTCCCGTATATATGGGTTTGTAATTTGCCCATTATACGGATTCATTGTGGTATATCAAAGGTATTACGTACATACTACATTCATGCAAGATTTAAGGAATCTAGTAAACTCCTCCGAGTATCTTTCGAAAAATGAGAGACTGCATTATTCGATGCAGTCTCCAAAATTTTGGAGACATGTATCTGCCCCTATTCTATATGACTAGACCAGATATTATTTAACGCGGCATAAAAGTTCGAGAACTCACTAACCACCCGAGTCTGGAGTGGAGAAATGATGAGTAAGACAAAGATAATCATAATGGGTGCAGCCGGAAGGGATTTTCACAACTTCAATGTAGCATTCAGAAACAATGAAAGCTACGAGGTAGTTGCATTCACTGCAGAACAGATACCGGGTATAGGTGATAGAATCTACCCACCTGAACTCTCAGGTCCTCTCTACCCAAAGGGTATCAAAATACATCCTGAGGAAAAGTTACCTGAGCTCATTAAGGAACATGGAGTAGAACAATGCATCTTAGCCTACTCAGACTTACCATACGAGGTTGTAGGTCACAAGATTGCATGGGTCAATAGTCTGGGACCGGACATGAGACTCATGGGTCCCGACACCACGATGATAAGAAGTAAGAAACCAGTAATTGCAGTGTGCGCAGTTCGGACTGGGTGTGGGAAGAGTCAGACTTCAAGGCGAGTCAATCAGATTCTCGTTGATATGGGACTCAAACCTGTCAACATAAGGCATCCAATGCCATATGACCCAGATCTCACTACACAGATTGCTCAGAGGTATGAGAAGCTTGAGGACATGGACAAGTATCGGTGCACAATCGAGGAACGAGAAGAGTACGAACCTATGATAAACATGGGAGTAACACTCTATGCAGGAGTTGATTATGGCAAGATTCTCGAGCAGGCTGAGAATGAGGCGGATGTTATCACTTGGGATGGTGGGAACAATGATTTCCCATTCTACAAACCAGATCTTCTGATTGTTATTACTGATCCTCATAGACCAGGTCATGAGATAAGCTACTACCCAGGAGAAACAAATCTCCGAATGGCAGATGTAGTCGTTATTAACAAGATAGACACAGCAGACTATGACGATGTTGAAGAGGTAAGAGAGAATACAATGATGGTGAACCCTAATGCTACAATAGTTGATGCAGCCTCACCACTGACCATTGACGATATGGCAAAAATTAGGGGAAGGCGTGTCATTGTGGTGGAAGATGGACCAACTGTCACTCATGGCGATATGCCTTATGGCGCAGGATATATTGCCGCAAGAAAAGCAGGGGCAATTATAGTTGATCCAAGACCATTTGCAGTGGGAAGTATTGAGGAAACCTTCGAGAAATACTCACACCTCGAGGATGTACTACCTGCAATGGGCTATGGTAAGACGCAGATGGAAGAACTCCAGAAGACAATAAATAAATCAGATGTCGATGCAGTTGTCATAGGGACACCCATTGATCTGAACCGAGTCATCAAAATCGACAAGCCAAATGTTAGAGTACGATATGATTTGCAGGAGATTGGAAGACCAAATCTTGAAGACGTTTTGACTGAGTTCGTGAAGAAACATAACCTAAAATGATGCAAACAGAGAAATTTAACCCTTCAAGTTCTTACCCTTTTAGACAGAGTGAAGAGAGAAGTAGAAAGAGACTCTTCTAATTAATCTCCCTTCATAGCATCAACTCATCTAGACTAGAGGAACCTGATCTTGCTAGCAGGTCTTTATAGAGTACTACCGAAAAGATGTAGCTTATCGCACCAAATAGAAGAGGAGTAACTATTGATTCAATCACATAACGATAGGAATCGGGTAAGAGGGTTAAAGACACACCAAAACTCAAAACGATGCCTAAAGCTATTATTACTAGATTGACAAGTATCAGACCTCCAAAGACATGCATAAAATTACCACTGGTGATCTCCCAGGATCTCTTCAAGGAGTCGATTGCCGATAGATCCGTGCTGATAATAATTGCTAATGTTGGAACAAACCTGACTTGGAGATAGAACAGGATAATCCCACCCACTATGAACAACGCCATAGCTGACATTAATAGCTCCATTGCTCCAGGTTGAATTATGGGATTAGATGGATCAGAAATGTCAATCATTTCCAGAGCTCGAGCTGTGAGTATCGTAGCAGGAGTAAGAACAACAGCTACCAAAGATGAAAGGATTAATTGAACAACAATGATACTTGGGGTCCTTCCAATTGAGTGTGAGAAACTTGCTTTGATATCACCTCCAGTTCCACTGTACTCATCAAGAGAGAACTTGAGTGCAGCTCCACCAATGATGGCATTTAGGACAAAGATGATGATTGCATACCCAAATGACACAGCTATGAGAGTCAAATTGGAAGATGGTTCAAACAGTAAACCCACCAAATAGTTGATGGGATCTGCACTCAACACACCAATGAGGTTAAAGAATGCAAAAAGTAGCGCAAAAGAAACTGCTGCGCCTACAGCACCGATAAGACCAACAATAATGATGTATTGGCCGAGCTTGTGAATCCATAGTGACAATGTTCTCGATACAAGTCCAGAGGCACTAACTGCATAGTTCTGAGCCATGGGTTGAGAGGGGTCACTTCCAAATTGATCCTCAAATGCCATATGAAAACCGCCTACTATTTATTTTAGATCTAAGCTGGTTATATTTTCTCCGTGATATACTAGCTCTATGAAGGCTTGGGTCTGTTATCAATAATCTCCATGAACTTCATTCCTCCAGCTTTCTCAACCAGCTCTTCAAAGCCAATGATTGTCACACCAGGTGTGACCTCTGTGTTTGTCTTAGTCAGTTTTTGTATCTCGTGAATGAGAGATTTGTAGTCACCCGAAACCGGACCTCTTGGAGCAACATAGAGATTCAAGATATCCATACTGTACGGATCAGCCATGTCTTCCTTTGCGACCTCGATTTGAATCTCTTCGACCTGACTTATTGAAAGGAGCATCTCCCGCAAGGCTGTGAGATTAACTGTAGCCCCTTTGATTTTCTTCTCGGCTAAGCCCATAATGTCCATTTGAGCCTGAGCATCATTTGTCCTACCAATGTCCCAGAAGAAAGGACCATCAAATTCACAGATGGGACATTTGCCCTTCTCTTGATGTGATGCGACGTCCCCAAGCAAGAAACCCTCAAAGACCGTTCCTGTACCATCAAGATGGAACAGACACATATGACCAGATTCATCATCACCGACGAAATCATAGGTTCCATCTTCATTGAACTTTACGAGTTCAAAAGCTAACATCAATGGGGATACATTGTGATAAGGACCATGTCTATCACATTGGACTGCAAAGGATATCTTACTTTCAGATGAAGCATATCCTCCTACAACTCGAACCTCCTTTGCACCCTTCTCAACCAATGTGTTGACCATGTCATCGACAGCAGGTTCGTAGATTTTTTCACCAGCGAGTAGAAGGACATTTCTCTCTTGCGCCTTGTAATTCTGATCCTCTTTCATTGATCTAAAGAACCTGTTTCGTAGATAGCTTGGCATTCCAGCGAAGCTGTTTACCTTGAATACACCAGCTAGTTCCACCAACCTCTCGCTAGGAATTGCTCCACCAGCACTCGTAGCAACATAGAACTTAGACATCTGCCTGAGACCCAAATTGACTGCATGCCAACCAAGATGAGGAGCATAGGGAAAGAGGTTCATACTGGAGGACTCCCATCCGCTTTTTAAAAATGGGTCTACGGCCATTTGACCAACTTTCACACAATTCTTGTACAGAAGATCATGATCATAACGAGTTAGAAAAACTGGCGAAGGCAATCCAGAGGCTCTCCCGGAGCTTAGCCAAAATTGGAGAGGGGAGTATTGATATGTCGCTCTTTCCTTTAAACGAGCCATTGCCCCTTCTTTCCCTAGGCTAAGCTTTACTTTCGCTCCGTTATTTCGAATGAATTTCGCAAGATCTTTGTGACCTGCCTCATTTGCATATTTCATTAGAGTTCCAATTGCTTCAGCAGATTCACGTTGTTGGCCATCAACCTCTGTGGGATTTAGTACAAACTGCTGTAGATTGTCCCTGTAGTCTATCTTCTTGACTAATGGTATCTTGTATTTCGCCCAGTCCTCAATGCATGTTATATTGAATGGATCAATGTTGTTATCCTTGAACAGCTTTCGATAGTAAGCATGATTTGGCCAGACCTGATACCGAATAAATGCCCTGAACTTTTTATCCTGAATCTCCTTAATTTCCCGATGATTGGTTCGCTTTAGTTCCTGAAATGTGAATGTGTCTTTCGTCATTTGACAACCTCGATAGCAGATGTACGACTGAATGAGCGAAGCAAAGCAACATATGAAACTTGCGAGCTATAATAATTAAGGAAATACACGCCTTTAAGGGTCTGAAGTAGAAACTCATAATAGACTAGTACACAGTGAACAATCGTCTAAGACATTGGTCAGGAGTGATTCCATTGTCAGAAGCTGATGAAAAACTGCAGAAAGGCATTATTGAACTAGATAAAGGGAACGATAAGAAGGCATTCAGCCTTTTCAAAGAGGTCTTTGAAGAGAGACAGGAAAGACTCCTGAAAAAGGTTCAGGAAAATCCAAAGTCTCCGACACTGATGCTAGACGCACTCTATATGATACATGGACTTGTATGGCTTAGAGTTGCTGAGGCTGGAAAGGAGAAGAAACATAGCATTGAGCTCCTTGGAAAAGCTGTCGGAACTGTTGAAGCGGCTCGGACCGCCTTAGGACCTCTCGTAACAGGACTCGCTCAGTGGGCAAAAGAGAAGAATATCAAAGTGGTCCACAACAAGGCGCTGGGTCTTCTTGCAGCTACGAAGGACCTCGAAGATATGGCAAAGAAAGCTCTAGAAGCTAGCCGTAGAATAGGATAGGATTTGGTATCCTGTCGCGATATAGCGGAACTCCTATTGTGAATCCCTTTTGTTCATGTGATGTGACCACTTCTCAGCAGAGAATCGTTTCTCCATTATATCGAGCTCTGTTAGAACAACAGACTCAAGATCAATATTGAATGTATTTGCAATTTGAACAAAGAGATTGAAGGCTTGTGCAAACTCCCGACCAAGTTCTTCATTCTCAGGAGCTTTATGACCAAGTCCTATCACCTTGTACCCCTCCTTTACAGTGATATGTCTGGAGATTTCTCCCAACTCCTCAATCAGGTGTGCAAAGACTAAGGAGGCTGGAAACTTATTCCACCCTCGGTCTTCATCGAACTTGTGCAATTTTTCTTGGATTTCTCGAAAGTGCATCTACATCATCCTCTTCATTATTTGTAAAACCTGTGCCCGAGCTTGATTCACTGCTGAAGGGGAGGGGGTCTTCAAGACACCCAATGGCGTATCATCCGGGAAAGATTCACTCCCCAAAAACATGGCTTCACTCACGATGTTCATCATCTCAACTGGCGGTAGAACAGCGCATGCTAGTTTCATCCCCTTTTTAAGACCCTGAATATTGGTAACAATCTTCCAGATACGTGTACCGTCAGTACACCGACACTCGGTGAGGTTCTTTGATTCATGAACTGGGTGCGTCTGACTTATCTCAACTGCAAGAATATCGATGGCATTCCCAGGGTCATCATCATAATTTAACAACCTGTCAACAAAGTTCTCTGCTATGCGAAATGAATAGAATAAATCAGCAAGATTGAGTGACTCCTTGACTGTTGCCGGTTTGTACCCAGACATTTTGATTGCAGTTTCCAAAACATTTCTGAATGCGACAAAGCCATCAACGATCTTCTTTGTCGCCTCCAGTTCCGCAAGCTGAACTGCTGGTAGGTAGGAATATTTCACCTCGTATATCAAACTGCCAACCTCCTGTAGGATTTCTACCAGTCTTGTGTAGTCTACATGTAGTTTCAGTTTTCGACCACCGACAATCTCGTTCAAACGTCTGATAGCATCTTCTAGGAGAATCACTCGAGCGTCTTTGGCTGTGTCCATAAGAGTCACTAAAATGTGTGAAACAAAGAGTCCAGATAAACCTCTCCCAATAAAATGGAGGTCACACGAATTGATATAAAGCCACGCGCACTACTCCATGCTGATTTCAGCAGTGGGAGCTACGCACCTTGATACAAGCCGTGTATATCCTAATTGCCGACAGTGGCCTTTGTGTCCTTGATAGGAAATATGGCGAAGCCGACATGGATCCTAATCTCATTAGTGGATTTCTTACAGCTCTAATACAATTTGGTCGGGAACTTAGCGATGGAAATCGAGTTCATGTGATTGATTTTGGTGCTTTCGATATTTGCCTCTCACTAAAAGACAATGTAATTGTGGCTGCAACTGTAGACAAGGTGGACGACGGTAATGCTGCAATGGCAGTCCTCAGTGAAGTCAATAATGCCTTTACAAAGAAATATGGTGCGATGTTACAAGAATGGGATGGCAACCTTGAGCCATTTGATTCATTTTACAAACCACTTGATGAGATCACAAAGGATGGTCATGCATCAGAAACCAAAATCGTTGTGCCTGTTCTCAAGGGGAAAGTCAATCCTATGCTCGTACGCCTAGGACAGATGACTCAGGTGACTTTTGACGTTGCTAAGAAGTGTGATGGAAAGCTCACAACAAGAGACATCGCAGACCAACTCGGAATGCACATGAAAGAAGTTCAGAAGTCTCTTAACACACTAGAAGACATGAGAATTCTAGAGTGGAGAGAGATCGGCTGAGATCATCTGTTTGTAGCCCACACTGGAATTGATCTTTTCAGTGTTTCATTGGCTTTCCAATTGTTTATGGTGACTGGCCCCATTCATTTCCTGCTGCGATTAGAATCAGCCCAATCACGATTAGACCTGGTGCCACGACCCCGGGTATTGTTATGGAACCAAATACCAAGTCGGCTAGAAAATAACGAGCTGCGTGAATGACCCTTCCAGCGAACAACACAAAGAACCCAAGTCCCAGGAAGAGATTGGATCTGCGTAACATACCCCCTGACTGCCATGCAAGGTACCAGAAGAGGAGTGGTATGAAAAGCGCATAGATGGCACCTGCGGTCCCTGAGAGAAGCACTCTTGTTGTGGCATCAAGTGGAATGAAACCGAGAACAAAGCCAATACCAACAGCTGGAATAGCGAATCCGATCTCTGCCCAGCGCTTACCAAAAATCATGAATCCCGCAGTAGCAGACAACAGTGCTAGTGCCATCCATTGGAAGAAGGCGCCAGCCATAAGCCAGAACGGGGATTCACCAAGGAAGGGAGAATAACCAGATAGTGTGCCCGTCAGACTTTGAGGATCTGCATAGAAGTCTCCGACGAAGTAGAAACAGCGGCCAATGGCTAATAATAAGAAGAACATTGCCATAGCAAACTGGAACGGATTGCCAGTTTTTCTCCAACGGAAGAACAGCAAAAAAATGAATAGAAAGAAGTAGTATCCTACAACTAGGAACCACAGTCCTGCGTGCACTTCTCGGATAACCATGTCTACTGTCTGCATTCTTATGACTCCGTCCTGAACCTTCTGAAGACAGGAATGCGCGCTAATAAATAAAGATATTCCGCGCTTGTAAAGGAGTTTGATACGCATAGACAACCTCTATATTCCATGGAAATTACTATTCTATTGGTGCGAGATGAACTCAGGACTGACTTGGAAACTTCAAAAGGATGATTCAGACATAGATGAGTTCATCGACATCCGTCGAAAAGTGGGTAACCAAATAATTAGAGAATACCTACTTGATAATGTTATGAATAACAACAGAGTAATCAGGATTCAAGGAAAACTCAAAGGACCGAAGAATGAGTTTAAGGATTTTGCGAAGTTCCTAATTCTAAGAATCTCAGTTGATGGCGTGACTACAAAGTTCCTAGCTGAATCAGGAGTATATGAGAATCTACGAATTGTGGCTATTGATTCAATGAATGTTGCTCAACAGAGCTCCGAATACTTGCTTGGACTCTTTACAGATGCTCTTGAGAATCCTGAATCATACGAAACGATGATTATTCTTAGTGATGATTCTACTGTAGGATGAGGTGATAATGGTGTCGTTTGAAAGATATGCAAAATGTCCGATATGCTCGAAAAGAACTGTGTTGAGGGTACCTCCTGATGTGCTCAAAAAAGCTGAGAGATTTCCTTTCACAGTTAAGGTCAAACACGAGAAGCATTATTTCTATATCAACCTCGATAGTCAAGCATGGATCACTGATATACTACACCCAGACCTTGTTGAATGAATTATCCTATGTAACGGTCTGAAGGACTTGAATCATCAGATGGTGGACCTTTCTGAGCAATCTCTTCCATTGCCCACTCAATGAATTCGACAACTTTCTCTACCTCAGTATCAATTATATCAAAATGAGCCTTAATACCAACTAAATCTGTCAATTTTTCCAATAGAACCCGTGCCGCTCTGTAATCAGCTTTGATCACACCCATCGTTTCGCCTAGAAGACATGCACCTTCCATATCATAAACGGAGGCAGCCCAACTCGGGATGACACCATTTGCCCCTACAACAACACCTTCTTCTGTAGCAATCATACCATCAGCTCGAGAGATCCTATCTAGAAGGTTCTGAGAACTTGCTGAAACATATACCCTGGGCGGCGATGGAAATGCACCAAAGTACTCTTGGTATCCTTGTTCATATGCTGCTAGTGAATACATCTCCCTAACACCAAGGCTTGAGAACTCACTAGCTACATAGTCAGCATACTCGTAGACACCAGAGCCTGATGCAGGTTGGAAATCAGCAGTCAGAATGAGTAAATCATGTGGTTCATCTGGTGCAGCTCGATACAGGTAGATTGATGATTTTGGACAGTGGGATATCCCCTTAGTGACAATGATACGCGGCGGAAAGTCATTACTAAAGAAGTCCATCATATGTTTTGCATCAAGGACTCTTGTTAGCGTCTGAATTGCTATTTTTCCAACATTAGCAATTCCAGGTAGACCCACAATGCCAATTGGAGCTTTCAAAGATGATGCATCTACATCCATAAAGCGGCGTGTATACATATCTTATTAGTAAGAAAGAAACCATTTGGTACTTTGGGTTAGGTACCTCTATAATTTGTAGAATCGGAGAGCATTCTGGGTTGTTGCGTGGGCAACATCCTCAGGGGATAGATCAAGGAGTTTACTCAAACTCTCAACGCCATATGATATGTTTGCTGGCTCGTTTCTCTCAGTTGTTGGTGAAAGATATGGACCATCAGTTTCAAGGAGGATCTGCTCCAGTGGTAGAATCTTTGCAGCTTCTCTGCGATTTCTGTACTTTCCGAAATTCGCAGGTAGAGTGATGAACCAACTATTTTCTGCGACTCTCTTGGCTGTTTCTTGAGGACCGTCAAAACAATGCATGAGTACATCTCCAGAGAATCTCTGCTCAAGGATGTTCACAGCCTCTGTTTCAGCCTTACGTGAATGAATCACAATTGGTAATTCTAGATCTACAGCAAGGTCGATGAACATTCCAAATAGGGGCTCTTGATTTTTCCGACCAACGGGGTCCTTTATCCAGTGATAGTCCAAACCCACCTCACCAATGGCCACAATCTCATTGGAATATTTCTGGATGAGAGCTTCAATCTTCTTTGCCTCATTCTCAGTCAGTTGCGACACGCTACAGCCTGCAGAATGGTGAATGAACCCACTATATTTCTTAACAATTCCCAAGGTTCTACGAAAAGAAGCAGAACCTATGGAGCATGTCACCATCCCTACAAGCCCTGCATCTTTTGCTCTTTGAATGACCCTTGGGCGGTCATTCTGAAAGTGTGGCATATCGATGTGTGTGTGCGAGTCGAATAAGTCCAATGTTGGGTGCGCCCCATAGTACTTCAGACGAGACGCCTTTAATTATCGATGGGTATGGGCCTCAAAGTAGGGACCACAATGTCAGATGATATTAATGAACGCTTAAGAGATAAGACAATGCAAATTGTTTCTCTGAACCAGCAATTAGAGGCGCTGCAAGCCCAACTTGGAGGCTCTCAAAAAAGAGCTCACCAACTAGGAGATCAAGTGAAACAACTACAAGCGTTGGTTGAGCAAAAGGATTCGGAGATTCAGATGCTTACTTCTGAACTCACAAAGACGAAGAGTATCTTAGATGCAGTTGGGAAGGAAATGCAAAACATGAGAGCTGATCAGTCACAACAACTATTGAAGAAGAATCCAAGTCAAAATGGAAATATAATGAGGGAGGAACTTAGTTTGGCAGCGCAGAGAATAGCCAGACTTGAGAATGACTTGAAAATCTTCTCACAGGTGGCAACATCAGTATTGAGGAATGAGGAACAATCGCTTGAGAAACTGCATGATGTACTCTCAGAAGTAGGAGACCCCAAGTATAGAGTTCTGAATATGGTCCTGCATCGAAAGTCGATTAGAATCGATGAGATAGCTTCAACACTAATCGTGGATGTGTCGAAAGCCACAGAGATAGTCGATGAACTTCAGGTTGCTGGAGAGATCGAAATCAAGGATGGGACTACCGCTATCCCTGCCAAAAAATACCGGGAACTCGGAGTTCCTCGGGATGACTGGTTATCAATGAGTCCAGATGCAATCTTTGCGGGGCTAGAGGAGTTCCTCAGCAATACCGATGATCAAGGCAGTATAGTCAGCGCCCTTGTGACAGCTGTTGAAATTCTTGAGCAAAAGTTGACACGTGGAGGTGCCCTAGTGTTTCAGATGAGAAGAACAGCGGATATGTGGAAGAAACAAGCGGGCAATAGAGAAGAGTTGCTGTACATGATTAGAGATTGGAGATTGCGAGCAAATTCGATGACCTAGTCGTTGTTAGAGTTATTCGAACTCTCTTTAATTGCCTCCCTGACATAAGCTCCGAAGTCAGAAGTTTCTCCATCACGTTGAACACGAATCTTTGGCCCCTCACCCTTCACTTGCCGTTCAACATAGCGAATATCAAGCTGGGTAATCGTCTGGCGTAAGCCACGATACACGATGAGATAAAGAATAATATCTTCCACGCGTTTTCCGATATGCGGTTCGTTGTTCTTAAGTGATGAGAGGTAGTCTATGGCATCTACAGCAAGAAATCTCTGAAGGAGTTTAGTGCGTTCAACATCGGTCTTCTCCTGCTTCTCTTTTTGTTCCTTCATCTTTTTTTCTCGGGCAACCAGCTCGGCCATCTTTTTCCTTCTAATCATGGCGAGCTCGGTTTCATCATCATTCAGTGTAGATACCTCTAATTCTTGCCTTTTCTGACTGCAGTTAAAGATAACGATACAGCGAGGGTTGGTTTTTTAACACTCAAGTAGCATCATGACGTAGACATCTTGGAAGTGAGAGTTGTTTGGCAACTGAAGGTAGATGCACTTGGCTAGGGATCACAGATGATGAGCCATATTGTAGACTCAGAGGCCTGAAACTCTCAAAGAAAGAGGCTGAAGCTAAGTGCAAGAAGCCAGACATGGCTACTATTTGTATTGATGCCTATAGCTCCCTTGCCAGAGGTCAAGATGCAATTGACACGAATAGCACAGATGCCTTTCCCTGGTTAATAGAGTCTGCAGCTCAGTTCGAGAATCTTGGCGAAACAGACAATGCAATTCAATCCTATATCAAAGCCATTAATTTTGCCAACAAAAACGACCTTGTAGAGAAAGCCTATGACCTATTCCGAGCTGCTCGAGAATTGTACGAAGAGGGACTGGCGGATAATGATCCATCTCTCACTAACATCGAGATAAAAGAGATTCTTGCTGAAACAGGAGAAGCACTCATTGATAAAATAGAGAAAATAAATGAGCGCAAACCAACAACAGAAGTACAAGCTGAGCTTAAGGCAGCAGTTCTTGGAGGGGTCAGTCTCAAAAAGGCGAGTCCAAGAGATGACACAAGGGATTTGATAATCAGTCATGGTCGTTCATTATATACTAAAAAGGCTGAGGAGTATAAGGATGGAGCTGCATCCTATATCAAATCAGGGATGATCAAGAATGCAGTGACTCTTGCGTGCATGGGCGCCCTGGCAGATCTCATGCTAGGAAAACCAAAAGAGGGCATGGCATATCTAGCAAAGATTGCTGCAGAATCAGGAGAAACTCAGACGTTCCAAGAACATCCCTGTTTTGAATGGACAAAACTAGTCTTCAAAGCAATGATCAATCGTGACTCTGACCTTATGATATCAGTGAATAAGCTATTCCTCGAAATCCCATGGTCATTCAAAGATGATAGAGAGTTTGCACGTAGAGTGATGGAGTCCGTAGAAAGAAGAATCAACGCGTGACCCTAAATCGAGCAACAAAGAATCCACTCGTATGATGTTTGTGAGGGAATAAACGTTGAACCATCCTTGAACAATTAAACTTGGAGTAACCTGAGCTTCCATAGGCTAAAGGTTGAAGGAGTTCGATATTATGCCGCTGCATCGTAGAATCAATCTGAGATTCACCCTCATGTGGGAGAATTGAACAGGTCGAAAATACAATCTCTGTTCCAGGTTTCTCTGCATATGCTGTCAGAATCGCATCTAGAATCTTGTTCTGCACTGTCATCAATGCAAAGAGAGTATCCTTATTCAAACGCCATTTGAATGATGGGTATGTTTGCAGGATTCCAGTAGAACTGCATGGAGCATCAATCAGAATCTTATCGGCATCTTGAATGACCGGCTTAGTTGCATCAGCTTTGATCCACTCAATCTGCGCAGCATTGAGATGTTGAGACCGCTCACTTGCCATCTTCACTCTTTCTTCATACACATCGGTGGCGATAATTTCTCCATGGCCTTCCATCCTCTCTGCAATTAATTGGGTCTTCATTCCCGGTGCAGCACACGCATCCCATATCTTCTCACCAGGTTGAGGATTAAGGGCATTGACTGCCATGACGCTAGCCTTGTCCTGAACAAGTACTCGACCATCCTTGAACAGCTTTGAGGTGACTATTGCATCGATTCCATGTAATACTCTTGAAACTTCAGGTAATTCAGGGTCTCTCTGAAGCTTAACATTTTCAAGAGAATCTAAGACTGATTCAGAATCATCATATAGCCTGTTAGGTCGAATGTAATAGATGCGGTTTTGATTGTTTGCGTGCATCAACTGAATAGTATCAATATGATTGAGATTGTCAAGAAGTGTTCTCACAAGGAAAGTAGGATGGGAGTATTTCAGACTCAGTTGATTGATCTCCTGCAGCTCCTTGATAGACTCATCCAGGTTGAATTTAACAGCATTACTGAACTCGTTCATGTAGTATGACTCAATCTCTGGATAGAAAATCAGTATATCATGGAGGTCTGTTTGAAGCCATTTGAAATCAAATAACGCCATTCGTAGAATGTTGCGATCTCGTTTATTCAAGTCATGAAACTTCTTTGTTCTGAATGATCTAGATAATATGAAATCAATAGTATTTCTATATCTAACAACAGAGAGTGCCAATGTCTGAGTACGTGCCTGAGTCACGTATAAGTCGGGAGATGTGGTTTGCATCTCACGAAGAATAGCCTTCATTGAAGTTGATGACTCTTCAAAGCGGATTAGTGCCTTAACAGCATCTGCTCTAGGTGCATATGCTTTACTCATGACAACTATATCTGAAACAACAACCCTGTTCAATCTTATTGTTTACTTTTTGATTGGTGGCATGACGTTAGCATACCCGTCCATCACAATAATGTCATCTTTATTGAAAACATCAAATTTGAGTCGACAAAGATTACTCTCTGGGACTTTCTCAGTAACTTCAACCACCGCCTTAATCTCATCACCCGGAAATACTGGTGCTTTGAAGTTCACCTTCATGTTGAAAGCAAGTGTTCCTAGACCTGGTAGTTGTGTTCCAATGACCCGTGCGACCAACGCCCCACCAATAGGACCATGGGCAATCCGCCTACCAAACATTGTAGTCGCCGCATACTCGTCATCCATATGGAGAGCATTATAGTCACCCGACATCTTTGCGTACAAATCGATATGCTCGTCAGTTACAGTCATGCTTGACTCAGCAGTCTCTCCAATCTCAATTTCTTCCAAGCTCTTCCCAAGTTCAAACTTAGATTCTGTAGGAGTCTCTGTCTTCTCTTTTTGTACGACATCGGACTTTGTAACACCTCGGAGAATCTCGGGAGTGAATCTGAACATTCTGGAGAACTTCATTAAGAGATCCATGTCATCAGTATCAATAACAACTTTCTCGGTCATCATAGCCTGCATTGCATCGAGTTTGCCAAGTAAGATGTCACGCCATGTTGCTGAATCAGTCTTTACGGTCATCCTTGGATTTTGAGTGTCCCCCTTCTTAATTGTACAATTTTTATCCTTGATTTCAAGCAACCATGAATCTGTATCATTAAAAGAGAAGCGAATAATGGCAGACACGCCTTCTGCACGATCAGGTCGAAATCCATTTGGAATGGATGCCATCATAGAGTCAAAATCTAAGTCATCAATCCCCTCAGGTATTTCGGCAGCAGAGTCTCGTCGACTCTCTATGTAGACCTCCCGCTGAATCAGAAATCGAAGTATTTCTGAGGTGCCACCACCAATTGTCCCTAGACGGGCATCCCGATAGAATTCCTCCAGAGGGTAGTAATCCTTCACATATCCTGCGCCGCCACACGCTTGAATGGCCATGTCGCAACACTCAACTGAAACCTCGCTTGCGTATAATTTCGCAATGGTGGCTTCCTTTGTACAAGGCATATCATTCTGAAGCATCCTTGCTGCTGAAATTAAAAGTAAACGTGCAGAACGCATTTTCACAGCCATATCAGCAATCTTGAATGAAACACCCTCAAAGCGGGATATAGGAAGACCAAACTGCTCGCGTTCCTGTGAATATGCCACAGCAATCTCAAATGGGGTCCTCATGCACCCAAGTGCTTCTGCAGCAATTCCCACTCTCTCAGAGTCAAGTTCATTCATCAGAATGAGAAATCCCTGATTTTGTTTTCCTAGCAAATTCTCTTTTGGAACCTTAATATTATTGAAGCTCATATGGGTCACTCGAACACCCTCACGGCCCATTAGACTGAAGTCTTTCTCCACCTTGAATCCATCCCAAGAGGTTTCGATGATGAAGGCGGACATGCCACTCTTACTATCGACTGTTGGGTCTGTAATAGCAAAAACAACTATCTGATCAGCAATGCTGCCATTCGTAATGTATCTCTTTTCGCCATTTAGCACCCAGCATTCTTCTTTTTCATTCCATTTTGCGTTTGTGACCATGCCAGCTGTATCACTACCAACCTTAGGTTCAGTTATTGCCAATGCGCCTATTTTCTCACCCTTCGCTAAGGGTATCAAGTACTTCTTCTTTTGCTCCTCTGTACCATAACGCAGGATGGGAATTGCAGAGAGTGTACAGCTTGCTCCGAACATCATTGTTGCAGAGGGGCAGACTGCTGAGATCTCTTCTCCTGCAATCAATTGGTACATGAATGGTTTGTCAGAACCACCATATTTCTGGGGAACTAAAAGTCCAGAAAGACCAAAGTCACCGAGTTTCTTGAAGTAACCTCGATAATCAAAGTCAGATTGCTTGATCTTTCCTACTATTGGTCTGATTTCTTGTTCCACCCATTTTCTTACTTTTGCTCTAAATTCAAGCTCATCCTTTGTATAGAGTAAGGCTTCATCATTCATCTGGGTCATTGGTTATCACCTATGGCACAATTGAGCGATCAGATGTCTGATTCGAAATTAGAAGCTCTTAAATCTCCTCTCATTGTCGACCAATCATAAAGCGGAATGTTCCCGAAATCAGGAAATAGGAGAATCTGAAGTCTGATGCGTTTCTTTGGGCACCTCATCAAGGGTGAAATATCAAAACCTATCGAAGGAAAAACAGGATTCTTTCCAAACATGAACAAAGCCATTGAGGACCCTCGTATTTTATATGCGATGGCTCTCAAGGAGCAAGGATCTCTTAGTAGATTCATGGCAAAGCACCTCACAAACCAACTACCCGAGAAGATTCCTGAGATTAGATTACTAAAAGACTACATTCGGAGTCATGGATATCCAGTGGCTTCGAATGATGAGATTCAAGAGATAATGTTCGCAGAGTATGCGATTGGTGGAGTTAAGGAAACAGCAATTGCATGTGAAGAGGCTCATTCAATTCGTCATTTGATGCACAAGGAGTACTATAACAAGGGCAAGGGCCTCACCCTCAAAGAACGAGCTGAGAGTCTCATCAGAGTCGGGGAAATACTTTGGAAGCATTTTGACGGCTTCAAGGAGATTGGGATTGCAGAGGGCACTCCTGTAAAATTATTCGATTGGCAAACAAAGGGGGTATTCAATACCCTTTACAAGGAACACATAGAATTCGCGAGTTCTAGAATTGAGTCGAAAGAGATACCCAGTGCCAAAGAGGGCGAACGCACTATCCTGAGTCGCTATCCCTTTGGGGCTGTCGGGATCTTTCCGCCATACAATGCCGCAATTGGATTAGGGGGAATGGCAATCATCTCAAGTTATTGGGCAGGAAATGCTACAGTAACGAGAACCCCCTCGAAAATGCCACTCACCAACATGGAGCTTGCCTATGTCTTGACTGAGGCAATGAGAGATTTGGATTTCCCAGTAAGCGCCTTTCAGTCTGTGATTGGACCTGCACGTAGTATAGCCCAATACATGGTGAACGAGTCTCCATTGAACGTTATGGTATATTATGGGGACTCAGATGTTGGTCTTGAACTGATGTCTCAAGCTGTGAAACGGGGGCTCCATTTTATCCCAGAACTAGCTGGAAGCGGTGCAAGTCTAGTATGGAAGGATGTTGACATCGAGAAGGTCACTGATTATGTAAATCATGCCCGTTTCTTTGGCTCTGGACAAATCTGTTTGGCTGCCAAGAGATTGTTCTTGCATGAAGCAATCTATGATGATTTCATGGAAGTCCTTGTTGAGAAGAGTCAGAAACTCGCAGTTGGTCTTCCAGAGGACCCGAAAACTGACCTGCCTATTATAGGAACACGCGCGCTCTATCAAAATATGGACATGGTTCATGAAGCCTTGAGTAAAGGGGCAAAGCTTGAAACTGGAGGGTATCGAATGAATGTTTATGGGGAACGGGATAGTGCGGGCTTATTCCTCAAACCGACTATTTTGAGTGATGTTCCGCTAGACTGCAAGATGTGGTATCACGAAACATTCGGTCCGGTTCTACCTGTCATGAAAATCAGATCATTTGAGGAGGCTATCAAACAGGCCAACAACACACCATATGGACTTCGAACATCAGTCTATAGTGAGGATCCTGAGATCTGGCAACGTTTCTTCGATGAGATTGAAGCTCCAGGCATTGCAGTAAATACAGACCATCTTAACTTTGATGACTATTATCCACATCTTGGTGGTTTGAAGACAAGTGGGCTGTTTGGTGGCAAGTACTTCTATGAAATCCTGACATACCTGAAGTACATGCATCTACCAGCATAGGAAATTTGAACGCTTCAATCAATATTCAAAGAATACGTTCATACATCTGAACTAGCATTCCATCAGCCTGTTCGTAGGGGTCACCCCAAGGACGAAATCCAAAATTCTTCATGAGCTTCTCCCCCACCTCTTGACCAACCAAGATATTGCAGTAGTTTCTCTCGCATCCATGGGCCCCACCATATTCTGCGAACTGAAGGTACATTGCAGATGCGAGACCAGTGGCTCGACATTCAGGTCGTACAGTTTGGTGTTCACCATAGAGACCCTTGTCTGTAATCTTTGCCTTGTAGACCCCCACAATCCTACCTTGAAGTCTGCTTCCAAAGTAGTGGTATCCATTTCTCATCTCTTCAAGGATCTGCTCTGGCGAATACATTCTCTTTTTTCGCCAGTTTTCAGGATACTCATTGGCTAGTGGCCAGACTTGTCTGAAGAGCTCTGAGATGTCAGTTGCATCTTTTTCATCAAATTCAATAATACGAATCTCTTCAGCGGGATACTCTTCCATTACTCTCATCATAATGATGATAATTCAGGGCTATAACTCCTAGCTTTCATTGATTCTTTGCTTGAGCCGCCCAGGCAAATGCTTCCTGATTGGGAGTACAGCCCCCACATTTATGACAACCTGCAACGGTGTTGTCTGGATTAAGGTTGTTTTTGTAGAGGATTCTACCAACCTGTTTGTAGAAAACGATTGAACCCTCAAGGTTATTGACATAACTAGGAAGGAAATTAGCAAGTTGACTTCCCTGGGATGGTCGGATAGGAGTGACAACAGGCAATATACCAATCTGGGCTAACTCCCTCAGTAGTGAAAGGGTTCGATCTAGATTTTCTCCAAGACCATAAAGCAAGAATGTACTGACATTCCCTCTGTCAAAGTGGTTGAGTGCGAATTGCCAGCTTTTACGATATGTCTCAAGCGGACCATATTGAAACTTACCAGGGCACATTTCTTCTCTTACAGATTCATCTGCGCTTTCAATGTGAATGCCAACAGCGTTCGCACCAGCAACTGCAATATCATGTATAATCTCATTCTCAACAGGAGGTTCAAACTGAATGCCTATTGGAATGTTGCTGGTTTCTCGTATGGCTGTAACTATTCTAATCAACCGTTCTAGACCAACATCAGCAGTATCAGGCGTTCCAGTTGTTAGTAGAACGTTGTCAACTACACCCTCATCTATTGCAGCGTTTAGGACTTCAACGACCTGTTCCGGAGTCTTCTCCAAGATAGTGTCACCAGAAATGTAGGATGAGGGGATTGTGCAGAATTTGCATTGTGTCCCATGAGTCCAGTATCTACATGCCTGATAGACTGTCGTTGCTAGCGTATGATTGCCGTGGAGTAAAGCAATCTTATGATAGGGTATACCATCTTCAGTTGTCATGTCATAGAACTTTGGTCTTGGAACACTAATCAGTTCAAAATCACTGTCATATATCCAGATGGTTGGATCTGCTGTCGGTTCAAGAGATGCTGAATTATACCTACGTGCGGTTTCACCTTGTCTTATGGGTATCCCACACGGTTTTCCATTAGGAAGGAGGAAGTATCTTCCACCAACTGGTCCAGCCCCACCCCTTCGACCTTTCCATTGTTCATCAGGAAGTGTAGCACCTTCAGTTAATAGGCGCACCTTCAGTTGAAGTACTTCCTCAGCGTCCATGATTGTCACCAATCCATCTTATCAAATCCTAATCTGTCTTCACATTAGGATTCATTGCTATTCGCATCACAAATTCTGGAAGGTCAAAAACCAGCACTTCAGTCCCTGATTGTGCGCTCAACATCTCTTTGCAAAATGGACATGAAGTCACAACATAGCGAGCTCCGATTTTTCTGGCTTGATTAATCCTCTCAGCTCCAATCTTCTTAGCATGTTCTGGAAAGAGGGTGCGAAGTCCAGCACCATTTCCACAGCACATTGCATTTTCCCGGTTACGAGCCATCTCAACAACAGGAGCACCTGCAACATGTTCTATCACTGCTCGGGGAGCATCATATATGTTGGAGTGACGTCCAAGATGACAGGGATCATGAAAGGTGACTGCTACGTCGATATTTCCAGATTGTAGCTTACTCAAGGACTGATTGAGGAACTCACTGATATGTCGCACAGGTTTATTGAGTTCAAATCCATTCTCAGGGTAATCCGTTGTGAGAACTCGATAGCAACCTGGACAGGTTACAAGTATCTCATCAGCATCGATATTGTTTAGGATCTCAACATTATGAGATGCCTGTTTCAGACCAGCTTCAAACTCCCCTGTCCGAAATAAGGGACTGCCACAACACCATTCATCAGGTGTGATTTCAACAGAATATCCTAGTGCTTCGAGAATTGATACTGTGTCTTTTGCACTATTCTTCTCTCTATAGGCAGCTGTACAACCTGTAAAGTATAGAACTCTATTACCCTTAACTTTGCGAGTCTTGATCCAATGATTCCTTTTAGAGTGCGGCTCTCCGAAAGGATTGTGGGTTTCTTCTACGACAGATCTTAGTCTAGAAATTCCCTCAGGTTGTCGGTTGGTCTTCACTAGGTCTTGGCGTTTGCTCTCAACAATGGTGGCAATGTCAATCTCAGGCACACACCAGGTAAGACAATGGCTGCATTCAAGACATTGGTATAGAACCTCAACGCCCCGTTTATCAATCTCGCGAGCACCAATAATTTCCTGATGTATCAATAGTGCACGACTATGCGGAGTGGGGGAATCAGACCTCCATGCAAAGAAAGTAGGGCACACATGCCTACACATCTTTGAACATCCTGCACACATCCGAACCTGTGCTGCCATCTTATCAAGGTCTATCACTCACGCACCCCCAATCCCAGCTTTCCCGGATTCATTATACTGTTGGGGTCCAAGACTTCCTTTATCATCTTCAAGACTTTGAAACTTGAACCCAGCTCATCCTCGGTGTAGGTACTTCGTGTAAGGCCAACGCCATGTTGATGACTCATTGTCCCTCCTTCGCGAAGGCATGCAGCAACTCCATCATCCCAAATTCGTTTGTAGGTTTCCCAGGCGCTTTCAGCACTGGGTTGTGATGTGAAGAAAATCATGTAGACACTTCCGCCATTCTGGTACATATGAGAAAAGTGAGACAGGACAAAAGCGCCGTGAGCCTCCATTGCCTCCTTCATGGCGTAATACACCTTCTCAAGCCGGTCATACGTTGCGACAATATCGATTGTATCGACAATTGTGTAACCCTCAGTCTTCAGACGTGTTGGATAATACATGTCGTAACGATGCTCCCACCATCGCTTTGCGGGTCCTTCTCCTTGATCACTGCCACCTTCAGCAATGCAAAGCTCGACGGATCTTGTTTCATCAATCTTGACCTTCTTTTTATCACCATCAAATGCCAGGAGAAGCATACAGTGTCCTTCTTCAAAATCAAAATGCATTGAGAAGCTATAGGCTGCATCTTCGGGGTCATAAAGCCTAGCTACAGAGGGGAGAATACCTTCTCTGAAGATCTTGCGTATTGCCTCAAGACCACAGTGAACGTCAGGAAAAGTGACACTTCGAAAGTGTCGTTCTTCAGGTAGTATGAACAGTCGTAGTGTGGCTTCTGTTATTACTCCGAGAGTCCCTTCGCTACCAATGAATAGCTGAAGTAAATCTGGACCTACAGAGTGACGAGGTACAGCCTTTGTCGTGACGATGGAGCCATCAGGAAGTACAAATTCGAGACCAAGGGTCATATCCTCGATCTTTCCATAGAGGGATGACATTGATCCTCCGGACCGTGTTGCGATGAAACCTCCAACATTAGACGCACGAAGTGATGTGGGAGTGTGACCAGTCGTATACCCAAAACGATTGACTTCCTCCTCAAGGTCTATCCCAACAACTCCAGCCTGAACCTTCACGAGCATGGATTCATGATCGATTTCACCAATCTTGTTCAGACGCTTGAGGTCGAGTTGTATCCCTCCATATACTGGTACTGTCCCACCACAGGTTCCTGCGCCTCCACCAACTGGAGTCACTGGAATCTTCATTTCGTTTGCCAAAGCGAGAATCTGCGAAACCTCCGCAACATTTCCTGGAAACGCAATCATATCAGCTAGTGGTAGAATCTCTCCAGCTCGTATCTTAGCCTGACTCAAAGGCCATGCATCAATAGCATTCAGGATTTTGTCGGTCTCATGCATAGTGATATGTTCAGCACCGACAATCTTTCCTATCCGTTTGAACGCCTTTGCTCTTGTCTTATTATCAAGCAAGTTTGTTTCACCTCTTTTTAGGAAGCCTTTGTGCAATGAACACCGTCAGGTCATCAACTTCAACTGAGCTTCCAGCTTTGAAGAGGTTGCTCTCAATTTGAGCGGTGCACAACGGACAAGGGGTCACAAGTTTCTTAGCACCCGTTTTATGAATCGCCTCTAAGTTCTCTCTCACCACTGCATTAGCGACATCTCCAGAGTGGTAGGATACCATACCACCGCCTCCACAACATGAGTCGATGGCGTTAGATTCAGTAACTCTCACTCCAGGTAGCTGACGGAGTATATCTAAAGCATGATCCATTATCTGTCTAGAGGTGTGCCTTATGAGGTGGCAGGGGTCGTGAACTGTGACATGTACCTGTTCCTGCCGTGGGGAATGGTCCATGACCTCTCTCAGACGCTCAAGACCTATCATCTCAACTAAGAATTCTAAGAGATGGACTGTGGGAATACCCCATTCATAATGGTGTGAGAGATCAGACAGATTGGAGGTGCAGCCAGCGCATGTTGTGACCACGATCTCTGCCCCCAGTTTCTTCACCTTCTCTGTCATCTTTTCTGCCAATAATCGAGATGTCTTGTTGTCGCCTATTAGTTTAGCTGGGAGACCGCAACATGACATCTCATCAAGCAGAGTGTAGTCAATATCGAAATAATCTAAAATCACCTTTCCAGCTTCACGTACTTCTTGAGCTCGTTCCTCAGCTTGGCAACCAGGATAGAACAAGACTCTAGCAGTGTCAGTGCGCCTGTCCTCCACATATGGAAGACCAAGCTTCTCAAGTCGCATGTCTCTACTCTCAGCCTTCTCCTCTAGGTCCGCCCAAGGCTCAAAGGCTAAGTTATGTTCTGTAAGAACCTCCCGAATCATAGAGAATCCCTTGGGTACAAGATCGGGACGATGTTCGAAAATCCTTGCACGAATGAGATTGACAACCTCAGGGATATCGACATTCTTTGGACAAACTTCACGACAGGTCCCACAACCAGTGCAGAGATAGATTGTATCAGCAGTTGACCAGAACTCAGGCGGAGATCGACTCAATTCTACAGCAATGCTTCTTGGTCCACTAAACCTGTTTAGACCCACAGCAGCAACAACAGGACAGTGGTTAATGCATAACCCGCAGTTGATACAACTCTCAACAGACTTGACAACCTCAAGCTCGTAAGGCTGATAGGGTACTATTCGTTCTTTCTTCAGTGTTCCCTTAACATATTCATATGCCTCATCCTCATTCACTTCAGGTCACCTCTCCGATGTAGTCAAGAACATTCTTCGCTGCTGAGTACCCACTTACAGCAGCAACGCCAAGACCGCTCTTCTCAGATGAATAATCGTAACCCGCAAGGATGGACCCAGCAGCAAACAGATTCGAAGCCCATTCTAGTCCGTCTTCTCCCACAGGACGGAAGTATGGATCCACTGTGAGCCCACAGGAATACACTGGTTGCCCTAGTGGACTGATTGCAATCCGGTTTGTGAAACGAGTGGGCAAGATGCCCTCTGCTGAGTGGTACTCCCTTGTGACTGTCATGAGGTCAAAGACAGGTTCCCGGATTCCATTCTCATCGCCATTCAGTCCACCTCCAATGAACTTTCCAGTGGCTAGGACATATGCTCGGGCATCAATCTGAATCTCTCTACGTGGTGCTCTGACCAAAACTCCAGATACCCGGTCCTCTGCTCTTGTGTAGGACACTGCTTCATGACCAACTAGCATCTTACCACCGCTCTTTCGAAAGATGCTTTCTAGAGCCATTTGAAGTCTAAGGCCGGGAACAGATGGTGGAAATCCTAGTAGTTCGAACACCTCTACTCCAAGAAGCTCCTCCAACCTAAGCTTGTTCTCCACAGCTTTCTTTAGACCAAGAACTGGTGGGACAGCCACGTGCGAGGCGCCTATCTGTTCAACCGGTCGTTTTAGCTGATTTGCTAGATCTTGGATGGATGTTTCATGGTCCAAATGCCTCGCAATCTCTATGGAGGATATATTATAGGATTTACCAAAGGGGGCAGTTTCGAGAATACATCGTCCAACCTTTCTTGGTGGTTCTCCAAACGACAATCTATCTTCGAGATATGTCTTGGCTGCAACAGAGGGATTGAAGTCAGGATGACCTGAAAACCCTACAAAGAGGAGCGCACTATCGTCATCCTTCTGAAGAGACTCAGAATACATCGTTTCCTGGATTAAGCACGTAGGTTTTGTGGTTCCAAGGATTGTGATAGGATGTATATTGTGATTGAAGGATCCCTTCAATGGAGAAACTGTTTTTCTGAGATTCTTTTTCAACCAGTTGACTGTTTCTCGGACCCTTCCAGCAATTTCATCAACCACCCTATCTGGATCCACCATATCACTGTAACCAACAATGCTGTATGGATGGAGAGGATACAGTCCGGCAATTGTAGAGAGACCCTCTTTTGGTGATGAGAAAGGCTCAGAAACCTCAGGCATGTATCCGATTATATCAATGGCTCCAGAGGAGTTGGCTGTGGCACTCTGGCCCCTTCGAAGCAGTAATGTGTTAAGCCCCTTCTTTGCTGAAACTGTGCCTGCAACAAGACCAGCCATCCCTCCACCAATAATTAGTACATCACATTCTAAGTTCATCTAGCTCCCCTCCTCCCATGGCTTAATGTCATAGTCGACATCTGACTGGTCTAGATTCCCCACACATGAATACATACCTTGGGCTAGCTCTTCTTGAACAAGCTGTTCGCCTCTCATAGAAGGACGGATACCCTTCCATCTCTCAGCTCTGAAATCAAGGATATCTACGAGAAAGTCATCGCCCTCTAGGTTGAGTTCCTCTGAAAGAATCGCCGCAGTTTTGAATGTGCACGACGTACCTTGGCATGGACCGGTCCCAATTCGTAGTCTTCGGCGAAGGTCATTCAGTGTTTGTGGGAACTCCTCCCTTATCGTGTATCTGATCTCTGCCTCTATCACAGGTTCACAAGTGCAGATTGTGGTTTTCCACTCAGGATGATCTTTGGTCAGTTCGAGTATCTTGGTTATCTCTGTTCCACGACGAGCTCGCATCCGTTCTAATACATGCATTTTGATGTCATATTCTTCGGACAACAACTCAATGTCCACATCATCTTCATTTCCTGGTAATGGTTTCTCGTGGGTTGTACAAACGGCATCATTTCCCAGTTTTCGACAGACAAGATCAGTGACCGCTTCAGCCATGTGTCTACACATTACAAGTTTACCACCAATGAAGCTGATTAGACCATTATCATGATTTGCTATACGATAACCACGAGTCACTTGGTCCTCAGGGACTTTCCAGTCTGGCACCAGGGGACGAATCCCAGCCATCGTTCTGATGATTCGTGCTTCACGTATTGATGGGATAACGGTTTCAATGCTGCTCAAGAGATATTCAATCTCATCATACGATGCCACTAGGGCATCAGGATCCTCCCATGTGTCCAAAGCCGTGGTGCCAAGGAGTGTCGTATTTTCATGAGGGAATAGATAGACCCATCGTCCATCGACAGTTTCCTTTGTAGTGATGCCTACATTCACGATTCTGCGGTCAAGGATGACATGAGCTCCCTTATTGAGTCGAAGATCGAGTGGCACCCCAGCGAGTCTGGCAATCTTGTGTGCCCATGGACCAGTTGCATTGACGACAATCTTGGTATTGACTCTCTCCGTTGCACCTGTGATCCGATTATAGTAGACGATACCCTTTATCTCATTTTCAAAGGTTTCAAACTTAACAAGCTCACAATATGTCTTGATTGAAGCTCCATGTCTTCTTGCATCAAGTGCTTGTAGAAGGCATAGGCGAAATGGATTGATGAAGAATTCTTCATAGTAAACACCTGCAATAACATTAGGATGAACCAAAGGCTCTATTTCTAACGTTGCCTCTGGTGTGAGAAACAACATTGCAGGAACATCACGTTCTTCCGCATACTCCGCATAGCTGTCGACATAATCCCCATCACCTGCAACAGTACTGAAATCCAGGATTGGAACAAGAATGGGGTTCTTCGACATGATATGACGAGCAATGTGATTGAAGTGCACAACCTCTGAAGAGCACATCTTCACTATCTCAGGTTCACCTCGGTACTTCAAACCAGAGGATATCATACCTGCACAGGTGCCTACTGAAGCTGATGCAATATCATCTCGGTCTAGTAGAAGAGTCTTAAGACCTCTCATTGCACAGTCTCGGGCTACAGCTGTTCCGGTGCTTCCACCACCAATCACTACAACATCAAACTCAGAGTCGCTCATGCATATCTAATCCTGAGAGTCTTTCTCTTGATTTCAACGATGGGTAGTGAACTTACACACAATACTAAGGTTTCGGATTGGACTCGAAACTGAAAGATAACCAAGATTACGTTAAAAGGAATTAATCTTGGGTTGGTTTGGTGAGGAAGTTCATGCCTTCTTACGAACTCGGTACCCTTGTAATTGGCAACCATGATGTGAAAAGGCTCACACAAGCCCTTGACATACCAGATCACCGTTTTGAAGATATAGTGACACTCGCAAAGAATGCATGGGAGTTGGTTGATACCATCAGCGAGTCAATAGAGTATCTTGCACAGAATGCAACTGGCTCGGAACTAGTTCTCGCACTTGTGTTCTTTGGTCGAATATGGGAGGATAATCAACAGGAGGATGAATAGTCCTACGAGATTGCCTCGAGAATATTCCCCATTTCAGCGTTCAAGATTTTATTGAAGATTGGATACTGCTTTTTGTACACCTCAACATTTTCTGGAATTGGTTCCCGTCGCTCTTCAACATGAAACATATTGTCAATTGCTTCTTTATACCCTCCATAAATACCAGTTCCAACAGTACCGAGGATTGCTGCACCTATTACAGTGGAGTCTCGAACCTTTGGCAGAATGACTGGTCTGTTAATGCAGTCTGCTTGAATCTGACGCCATAGTGGGGAATTCGCACCTCCGCCACCAATTCGGAGTTCTTTAAATTCAATATCAAGCATGCCTTCCATCATCTCAAGATAGAATGAGAGGACGTAACCGTTTGCCTCCAGAATTGCTCGTGCCACATGTGCTTTTGTGTGGCCAAACCCGAGTCGATAGAAAATCCCTAAGTTATATGCCATGAATGGGAACATCACGAGTCCCTCGCTACCAGCAGGAATAGAAGCTGCAGAAGACTCAATGATCTGATATGCGTCTTGTTCAGTTTGGGCAGCAAGTGCCATCTCGGGCTCACAATACTGGTCGCGATACCACTTGTATGTGAGGCCTGTTCCAGGAGTCACTCCTTCCAGAATCCACTTCCCAGGTATCGCGGAGGGATTACAGAACATAACAAATGATTCTTCCAGGAATTCATCAAGATGTGTAATCACAAATGTTCCAGTACCTGTAGTAGCCTCAACTAGACCTGATTCAACAATGCCCATTCCAAGAGCAGAACACTGTTGATCCCCACTTCCTAAAATCACAGGCGTACCTTTTCTCAGAGATGTGGTTTTCGCGGCATCTGAACTTATTTCACCTATTGCAGTGCCTGAGTTTTTAATATCTGCCAGTTTATCCATTGGTATGCCGGTGGATTCACATAACTCTTCAGACCATTGAAGTGTTTCATGGTCAATTGGACCATACCTTGCATCAGCAGGTGAAGTGACCAAGGCACCACAGAGTCTGTAATTTATGAATGCATCAAGCTGTGGCCATTTGTATGTCTTCATAAAGAAGTCAGGTCGATTCTCTATGAACCACATCATCTTATTGACACTTTTTCTCGGTCCAATTTCAGCAGCCATCTCCTTGCTCTTTGCACTTGATCTACTGTCTACCCAGGTCACAGTCGGAGCCATTGCATTGCCATCTTTGTCGATGGGAGTAATCGAATCTCGTGTCGTTGAAACCACTACACCAACGATGGCGTCGCTACCATGTTTGCAACCTGCAAGCGCTCTTTGCATTGTATTCGCAGAAGTTCGCCAGAATGTGTCTGCTACCTGCTCATGCACCTTGATATCCTTTGGTCTTTGGGGATACTCCTCGTAAGCTTTACTCACTTCGCGTCCTTCTTCATCTACAATGACAGATCGTGCTCCTGTGGTTCCAACGTCAAAGATTGCAAAGAGTCGGTCGCTCATTAATCTCACCAATAGTCAATGTTAGTACAAGGCAGCATATAGGTTGTCCTACCATGAGAGTTATTTGTCAAAAAACCATCCGGAAAGCAATGGCAGACTATCCGACTCATATTGAGATTGAACCACGAGTTCATCTAATCAGAGGAGCAAACGATGCTCGATTCCCAGAAGCAAATACACTCTTGATTGATGATGAGATACTCACTCTGGTAGATGCTGGGTCGAGTCCAGACCAAGTCTCTTCGACACTTAGAGATCTTGGTCATAAGCCAGAAGACCTTGATCGTATAGTGTTAACACACTATCACGCGGATCATAAGGGGTATGCCGCATACTTTCGACGAATATCCAATTGTGAAGTATTATGCCACCCTTTGGCCAAGAATGGAGTTGAAAGCTTCAAAGTCATGATGAAATTCATAGGTATTGATAACCCAGAGGCAAAAAGCCACTGGTTGAACTTGCTACAAGCTAGGCTGCCACATGTGCAAAATGACTACATAGTGGATGGAACCTTCCGTGATGACAAACCTATAGATTGTGGTGAAATCCAGCTCATCCCCCTTCATTCACCGGGTCACACTCACGACCACACCTGCTTTGGTATTAATGGACTCGAGAAGATCCTTTTGGTTGATATCGACCTCACAGAGTTTGGTCCATGGTATGGAAATGTCGTAAGTGATCTTGGAGATTTCAAGAAGGCGATACAACAAATAATAGATTTACAGCCCAAGATGGGCATCAGTAGTCACCTTCTAGATCCTGTGACAAAAGATCTTGAGGAGCAACTAAGGTGGTATCTGGCATTCTTCCAGAAGCGTGACAAAGAAATCCTTCAACATATTGCAGCGGGAAGTGATACTGTGAAAGAACTTGCCAAAATACCAATAATCTATCCTCGAATTCCTCACCCAGCCTATCTTGTTTTCGAAGAATTGATGCTCGACAAGCATATTGAGCTTCTATCTAAGAGTAATCTTGTTATTGTTGAGGACGGACACCTCCAGGTTCTAAGAGCATAGCTCAATCAGAATAACATCGATTCTATCTGTGTTTGAATTCAGGTCTGCGTTTCTCAAGAAATGCTGCTATGCCTTCTTCCTTGTCCTCTGTGTCAAAGGTCTTGCAAAATACCTCAAGCTCAAAAGAGAGATGTTCATCGAGCGAGAGCTGCCATGCCTTGTTTATTGATTGTTTTGCCAGCCCGAGGGCGACTCCAGGCATTTGGCTTAATTTCTTTCCGAGTTCTAATGCACCCTCCCTAAGTTCATCCACAGAGTTGAACACTTTATTCACAAGTCCAATTCTTAAGGCTTCATTAGCATCAATCCTGTCACCAGTAAGAATGAGTTCTTTCGCAATTCCAAGACCCACAAGCCTGGTTAGTCTTACCGTCCCCCCGTTTCCAGGCATGGTGCCAAGATTAATCTCTGGAAGACCAAATTGGGCATTGGATGATGCATAGCGGAAATCACATGCAAGTGCTAGCTCACAACCTCCGCCAAGCGCGTAGCCGTTAACAGCCGCTATGATTGGTTTGGTCATCGAAGTCATGCACGTGGTTATATTTCGACTTGGATCTACAACAGCTCTGATACTTCTCGAGTCGCGACCCACAAAATCTGTGATATCACTTCCAGAAATGAATGCTTTCTCACCTGCACCAGTTACGATCACCACTCGGACTGCTTGATCAGTTTCAGCTTGTCTAAACATGGTGAGTAGTGCTTCTTTTACTGAAAGATTGAAGGCATTATATTTCTCTGGACGGTTGATTGTTATAGTGGCTATTTTGTCCTTTACATCATATAGGACCAAATCCTCAACCATTGTCCTCTCACATCCACCATCATTGAAGCATTTTAGGAAGACTGTAACAATGTCCATACTCTTGCTGAAGTTTCTTTAACTCCTCGCGAACCATATCGAGTCCAAGTCGGTTAATGGTTTCAAAGGGTCCTTCCTTATAGTTGGAGCCCAATTTCATTGCTTTATCGATGTCCTCTTTTGTTGCAATCCCAGTTTCGAATTCAATCATTGCCTCCCTAAGATATGGCATTATGATTCTAGTGACCAGCCGATCAGGATCTGCACCTTTTGGCTCGTCAATTGACCGTTTCTGTCCATCTTCATATGCATAGAAACCCTTGCCTGTCTTTCTTCCGAGTCTTCCTTCCTTTACAAATTTCTTGAGTATTTCAGGGACTTTATAACATTCTCCCAATTCTTTCTCAAGAGTGCTTCCGGTACCAAGTGATACATCCAAGCCAACAAAGTCAGCTAGTTCCAATGATCCCATCGGTACACCGAACTTCTCTTTCATTGCTGTGTCGATCTCTTCAGCACTTGCTAAACCTTGTTCATAGATTTGGTATATTGCCCGTCCAATCTGCGCTCGGAGTCTGTTGACAATAAATCCTGGGCTATCGATTGCTTTCACTGTAATCTTTCTCTGTTTTTCGCCTACTTCCATGGCTGTCTGTATGGTTTCGTCATTCGTTTCTTTTCCGACGATTATCTCTAGAAGCTTCATTGCAGGCACAGGAGAGAAGTAGTGCATCCCAATCACCTTGTCAGGTCGATTGGTAACCTTTCCAAGCTCAGTGATACTTAGTGAGGATGTGTTTGAAGCCAGGATTGTGTGTGGTTTTGCAGCACCGTCCATTTCTTTGAACAATTTCTTCTTGACATCCATGTTCTCAAATACAGCCTCTATGACTAAATCCACATCGCTGACAGCCTCAGTCAGATTTGTAGTTGTAACCAACTGACCGACAATCTTCTCTCCTTCCTCAGGGGATAGTTTACCCCGTTTGACTCCAGCCTCAACATAATCCCTGAGTCGCGCTAGACCACGATTTATGGCATCATCATCTAGATCAGTCATTATCACGTCATATCCTGATGCTCGTGAAATATATGAGATTCCAGCGCCCATAAGACCAGCACCAATGACAGCAATCTTGTTGACCTCCATTTCCATCACTCCTTTTTCCGGAAAGCTATTCTCTCGTATGGCTTTCCCCAACGCTCATCATACATTATCCCTTCAAGAGGAGGTCGACTTGGTCCTAGATGCCGTTTAGAAATAGGGATACCAACACAAAATGCTGTCAATGGGGTCCAAATTGGAGGAATCCCTAGTATATCACGAAAGAGCTGGGTATGGCGAGAGTCTGAGCAGATTAATGCCTCATAACCACAACCATAACCCATTGCACTAGCAACCATCCACATGTTCTGCACAGCCATTCCTGCCACGACCGATCCAAAGAGCTCATTGGGATACAGCTTTGTTGCATCGTGCCATGCGGGAGATGCACACACAATAATCACTGTGTCACTCCTCTCAGGGTACCTGAATAGTTCTCCCTCTCTAAGTCGAGAGAATACCGCTGCCCGAAACTCATCCTCTATGTACCAATTTCTACCACTAGTGAGCTCGAAGGGGGCAGATCCGAATACTGTGCGTGCGTTTTCTTGTGCGATGTCAGCTAGGAATTCCTTTGTATCTTGGTCATCTCGTATCACAATAAGTCGAATCATTAGCATATTTTCCGGGCTTGGAGCATAGCGTGCAGCCTCCAGAATCAACTCGATATGCTCATCAGGTATCTTTCCTCCTGTAAACTCACGGATAGATCGTCTTGAACGGACATGATTCATAACCTGTAAACCAGAGGCGATTTTTGTATCCTCAATCTCCTCACCAATCACATCCAGACGTCCTTTGGCATCTGTCGTCATGCTATCACCTCGAGAAAAGTGGAGTGTCCGGTTGTGCTAAACACAATGTAGTTCTACTTATGTTTGAAAGTGGCTTTGCGTTTCTCGAGAAATGCTGCAACTCCTTCCTCTTTGTCTTCAGTATCAAATGTTTGACAAAAAACATCGAGTTCAAACGCGAGACTATCACTTAGATTCTGTTGCCAAGCATTATTCAGCGATTGCTTTGCCATCTTGATTGCCACTCCGGGTTTTTCCACAAGTTTAGATGCAAGTTCCTTAACACCCTCGTGGAGGGCTTCAATGGACTCAAACACTTTGTTTACAAGACCTATTCGATATGCTTCTTCTGCATTAATCTGATCCCCAGTGAATACAAGCTCTTTTGCTCTTCCGAGACCCACTATCCGCGGAAGTCGTACTGTACCACCATATCCGGGGATAATCCCTAGAAGGATTTCAGGTTGTCCAAATCTTGCATTTCCCGAAGCATATCGGATATCGCAGGCCATGGCAAGCTCGCAACCTCCTCCTAGTGCAAAACCATTCACTGCTGCAATCACTGGTTTGCTCATTGATTCAATATACACACTCAGGTCTTGACCCTGCTTGGCTGGTTCGCGAATTTCTTTTGAATTGAGACCAGGGAATCCTGTTATGTCAGCCCCTGCAGCAAATGCTTTTTCACCAGCACCAGTAAGAATGACAACGCGGACTGTAGGATCATCTTCTGCTTGCTTGAGAAAATCACTCATTGCAGCTCGTACATTGGTGTTTAAGGCGTTGTACTTTGTAGGGCGATTTATTGTAATGGTAGCAATTCCATCAGTTACATCATAGAGTACTTCCTGTTCAGACACAGCACTTCCTCCTAGTTTTTCTCACTTTGGTAAACGTGTGTAATAAGCCTTCGGAAATTAAGATTGTATCAGTAACTTCGGTTTAACTTTGCAATGACACACGAGATGCATGCCCGCGCGTATTACCTCGGAATCACTCAATGTTTAATTACTGGTTTGTGTTAATTTAATGAGTACCGCCCGGAGATTGATTTAATGGTCGCCTCGGAGAAGAAAGATGTTTGGACACAGAGTCTTAGAGCGATGAAGTCATCTCTTGAGAGTTCCTACGAATTCAAGACTGTTGTCCAGGAAGAAACTCGACTCATTGAGGGGCTCAGGGATCAAAAAAGAGACTATGTCGTCTTTTCTGGTTACAGACGGAATGCTGGTAAGCGAAGATTGGATGATATCAAACGTATGATTGATTCAGCCCTTGAGAAGATTGACTGCTGCGATTCAAAGGAGGCATCATTCATCTATCTTGAAACATTGAAAGCTGTCACAATGCAGACTCGTTGGTCATCAATCTTGGAAACAATGTCGCAGTACGATCACAACTACACTTGACGATTGAATTATGTCACTAAACTATCATTATTATGGCACTATCATCTGTTAATTCTAAAAGAAACAGGTGAGAAGCCATTCCAACAATACTGGATATGAACTGCTGTGATGGATGCGGAACCTGTGTGAAGACATGCAGGTATGGAGTATATGAGAAGCTAGATGAGAAACCTCAGATTGCACATGTCCAGTATTGCAAAGATTGTGGAAATTGTATAGAAGCATGTCCAAATGGGTGTATCTCATTTCGAAATGGCACCACAAAGAAATAGAAGGAGGAGCCCGAAGGCTCACTCCGAACTAAACTAGCCACTTGTAAGTGACCATTTTATCTTGATGTTCAAAAGCGAGTTTCAAAGGCATTCCAACAGTGGGAGGACCCATTGGATTGGTAATATGTGCGGTCAACCTCAGGCCAGACGGGAATTCGCCTATTGCAACGATATATGGTTGCTTTGAGGATAGGCTTGCTGGAGCGAAGTCGACAATGACATATGAGTAAAGCTTTGCTTCTCTCTCAGTAAACTCAGTCAGTTCACACTCACTCAAATCCTTCTGGCATTGTTGTCTTGGAGGGAGGTACTCAGCTCCGCACTTTGTACACTTGCTCTTCATGATTTTCCCAGCATCTAGTGCCTCCAAGAATTTCTGCAGAAAGGGTGTCACAGCCTTGTCTGTAGAGTAACCCAGATAGATCTCTTTGTGTTCCGCCATTTTTACCAACCTCTCTCGAAGATGAACACATTGACGAACTGGCCTGACTGTCCGACATTATGTGCAAGACCATATTTGACGTCCTTAATTTGTCGGGATTGATTCTCAGACTCGCCTCTCATCTGCTTCATGATTTCATAGGTCATTGAAAGACCAGTTGCACCAAGTGGATGACCTTTACTCTTAAGACCACCATCACAGTTCACAGGAATTCGGCCATCGTGATATACTTCTTTGTTTTCTATTAGTTCTCGGCCTTTTCCTGGTTCTGCAAAACCTATGTCTTCATATGCAATCATCTCAGCTATACTGAAGCAATCGTGCACTTCAGCCATATTCATGTCCTCAGGCTTGAGACCAGCCATCTCAAAAGCAGCTTTCGCAGCACGTTTTGCACCAGGTATTGAGGTAAGTGATTCTCTATCTTGGATCATCATTGCTGAAGCTCCTGCACCAATACCTCTAATCCACATTGGTCTATCTGTGAATTCCTTCACGCGTTCTTCAGCGGCAATTACAACTCCTGCTGCGCCATCTGTAATAAGACTACAATCATAGAGATTTAGTGGCCTACATATTGGTACAGAGTTGTGTGCTTCTTCCAGAGTGACCTCTCTTGGAAGATGCGACTTGGGATTTTGCGCACCGTAATGATGAGATTTTACAGAAATCATCGAAAGAACTTCGTGAGGGAGATTATATTCATGCATGTATCTTGAAGCCATAAGAGCATAGAACGCAGGAAAGCTAATTCCGTATGGATATTCCCATCTCATGTCTCCAGCTTGCGACATATATTCAGTTGCAGTTGCTGACGAGACTCTGTTCATCTGCTCAACTCCAAGGACCAACATGACATCATAAAGCCCTGCAGCCACCATGCCCCACGCAGCTCTTAGACTTGCAGTACCTGTTGTGCAAGCTGATTCAACTCGTAGGTGAGGTTTGTTTTGAAGGCCTAGATAGTCCGCGATTAAGGCTGAACCAGCTCCTTGACCTGTGAATTGAGATGCAGCATACGAGAGAACTGATGCATCTATCTTATCTTGCGTAAGTCCATCTTCATAGATTGGCTTATACGCTTCTGCACAGAGCTCTCTCATAGTGGCATCATACCTTTTACCAAATTTGCTGTGGCCGGCAGCGACAACAGCAACTTTTCTTGCCATTTCATTTCCTCCGTAGGAAGAGCCAGTCCTGTCAATCAGAGAGTGGCTCATATTGTTTACAGTATGAAACTCTGCTGAGATTACGGGGTCTTAAGGTTGACGATTAACCATGAAAAAGAGAAGAAAGACCCCGGAGAACCGGGGTCAGACAAAAAATGAACTATTCTCCAGTAAACTTACCTCTACGTTTCTCAAAGACAGAGGCGATTCCCTCACCAAGATCCTTTGTACTGAAACATTCCATACCGGCTTTTGTTTGAAACTCAAAATTATCATTATAATCCTCTTCAAAAGCCATGTGTGTTGCTTGTTTTGCTAGCTTCAATGCAACTGGTGCATTGCCACCTAGTTTTGCACCATACCACATAGCTTGGCTCAACAACTCATCCTTACTAACAACTTTGCTCACCAGGCCCATATCCAGAGCCTCTTGAGCTGTTACCTGACCACCGGTAAGGATAATCTCCATTGCTTTTCCAAGTCCAACAACTCTTGGGAGTCTTACGCAACCACCCCATGCAGGGATAAGTCCTAGACTGACCTCAGGAGTTCCAATCTTTGCTTCTGTTTCACAAATTCGAATGTCGCACGCAAGAGCAATTTCGGTTCCACCACCAAGACAAAGTCCATTGATTGCTGCTATGACAGGTTTGCTTAGTTTGGCAATTGTGTCTACAGCCTTCTGACCTTCCTCAAGGAGCGGTTTGACTTCATCAGGTTTACCAAGGAAACCCTGTGCGGTCTTGAGGTCCGCCCCAGTACAATAAACCTTCTCATGCGCAGAAGCAATTACAACTGACCTAATTTCAGGATCGTTTTCAGCCTCTTGCAGGGCTGCAACAAGATCATTGAGAAATTGGTCATTGATGCTATTCAATGAGTCAAGGCGATTCATTTTGATTACAGCTACATTCTTTGCAGGTGAAAGGAAAGAGCCCTCTTTTGAATAGAGCATTGTTTCGTATTCTGGCATTTTTTCCACCTTTTGGGAGACTATAGTTTTTCGAAGGTCGTGACCGACTTATAAACCCCATTTATCAAGGATAGAAAGATGTCAGTTATTCTTGAAGTGCTTAAAAATAAGAAAAAGGCAGGGTTTGACACCCCGCCTAGAATTCCTAACCTAGATACTTGGGCATTGAATAACAATCGCCAAATTCTTCTTGGAGTTTCTTGATGAAATCACGTACCTTGTCTACACCAAAATGCTTGAGCATTTCAAATGGCCCCATTGGCCAACTTGCTCCAAGCTTCATAGCCATATTGATGTCTTCCTCATTAGCAATGTTGTCATCAACAAGAATCATTGCTTCCCGAATGGCGGGTATGTTGATGCGTTCAACAATCCATTGCGGATCAGCACCCTTCGGAGGTTCTGGCTCAGTTTCATCCGCACCATAGGAGTAGAAGCCCTTCTTGGACTTCATACCTATATGTCCTGCATCAACAAGGTTCTTCAATGTATCAGGAGGCTTGAAGCAGTCGCCAATTTCTCTGTATAGGGTTGACATAGCATTGAATGCAATATCAAGTCCGACAAAATCACCCAGAGAAAAGGGACCTGCTGGAGCTTTGCCTATACTGACCATTGCAGTATCAATTTCCTCCTTCGTCGCCTCACCTCTTTCATACATACGAATTGCTTCAAGAAGTGCGGGATTAAGAATCCGATTTACAATGAAACCAGGACTATTCTTTGCCCTTACAGTTGTTTTGCCCTGAGTCTTCCCAACAGTTTCAACAGCAGCAATTGTTTCATCACTTGTCTTTTCTCCAATAACTAGCTCTAGCAGCTTCATCGCTGGGACAGGTGAGAAGTAGTGCATACCGATGAATTTGTCAGGTCTCTTTGTTGCTGTTGCCAACTCGTCAATACTCAATGAAGATGTGTTTGTCGCAAGAATTGCATGTGATGGAGCAGCAGCATCTATCTTGGCGAAGATTTCTTTCTTGACATCCATGTTCTCGAAGATTGCTTCGATAACCAAATCAGCATCTTTAACAGCATCTTCAAGATTAACGGTTGGTTTCAGTCTGCTCATGAGACCTTCTGCGTCACCCATAGAGATTTTCCCTTTGTCAATGCCAGTCATGACATCTGTACGGATACGCTCCATACCTTTGTCTACGAACTCCTGCTTAGTATCAACGATACTTACATTGAAACCGTTCCATGCTGAAACATAAGCAATGCCAGCGCCCATGAGACCGGCTCCAATGACTGCAATTTTATTTACCATATACCTGACCTCCTACATTGCGCCCATCATTACTGCTAGGATTAGATTGGCTAGAGGATCGCTCTCATGAGCATTACCAATCACTTCCAGACGCCCATCCTTCATTGTGTCTTTAAATGGAACTTCTCCAGTGAATATACCTAGTAATACTTCTGAGTTAGCTTTGTAGATGACATCAGGACTTGGGTAAACACCATCGAAGATCTCGATCTTGTCCTTTGTCACCACCATATAACTTGGTCCTTCCTCAGTGTAAACCTGAAGTATCTTGCCATGATACGGACCAACCCAATCTGCAAGTTGCTTCTTGAGGTCGTCCTTAGCATTGCATTGTGTCATAAGGAATTTGAAAAATTCTTGTAGTTGAGACATTTCTTTACTCCTCCTTTGCTATCCAATCATCAATAGCTTCCTGCATCACTGCATCCACTGTGGTTGCCCAGAAGTTGCCTTTTCTGGATTTCACCTTATCTAGAAATGTATCATACTTGTCGCCTTCCATTAAGACAACGACACGACCCTTTCTATCATTAATGAATGACTGGTGAATCATCTTCTTGGTGTTCCAATACTCATGTTGAATATCGCTTTCCTTGAGTCGCGGATAGAAGGGCCATTCACCAGTTGGATGCTTTCGGTAAGATTTCCCACCGGACTTCCACTTCTTGACTTTGTCACCAGTGGCTTCCTTGAAACCGGGTCGGAAAGGCCATTGAGGGACATAACGAAAGCCCTTCTCACCATCCACCTCTCCACCGGTCCATCGACCAGTGTAGACTCTAGAACCAGTATTGTCACAGAACTGCTCCATGACCACTTCGATGAATCCTTCAAGAGTGAGACCAGCTTCTTCAGCCTTCTTCTTCATATTCTCAAGTGTTTCGCCTTCGAAATTGACTTCCATGTCACTTCCCCTCCTTCCTGAATGCTAGCCTTGTATAGGGCTTACCCCAACGTTCCTCGTACATAAGCCCTTCAAGAGGAGCTCTACTGGGACCTAATGCTCTTGGAGAGATTCGTTTTCCAATACAAAAAGCAGTTATGGGTTCCCAAATTGGAGGAATTCCAAGTCTATCTCTTACGAGTTCTGCGTGTCGGGGGTCTGAGCAGGTGAGAGCTTCATAACCACATCCATAACCCAGTTCAGTGGCAACTAGCCACATATTCATTATAGCCATTCCACAGACGACGGAACCAAATAGGGAGTTTGGATAGAGATAACCTGCATCATGCCATGCCTCACTAGCACAGACAATTATGCACGTATCGCTTTTCTCGGGATATCTGAATAACTCACCATCTCGAAGTCGTGCGTAGACTGCAGCTCTGTAAGGATCTGTGATAAACCAGTTTCTTCCACTTGTGAGCTCAAATGGAGCTCCTCCAAAGGCTGTCTGAGCCATCTCTTGTGCAATATCTGCAAGGAAGACTTTGGTGTCTTGATCATCTCGAACCACTACAAAACGCATCATCAACATGTTCTCAGGACTCGGCGCATGCCGAGCTGCTTCCAATATCAACTCGATGTGTTCATCGGGTATTTTTTCGCCAGTGAATTCTCTTATGGAGCGTCTCTCACGAATCCACTTGAGGGATTCAAGTTCTTGAGCTACTTTCACTCCTTCTTCAGATTCACCAGCAGCTTTACTCTCTGCATCTGAAGCCATTTGTACACCTCAACACTAATGTTGAACGGCCCCGGTAAATATGAGCCAGCATAAATGCTTTCCGAGCAGTCCAAAAGTCATCGAAAAGATTCAAAATAAGTGGATTTTGAACTTAAGCACAAAATAGACCTGAACGATACCCTGAACAGGTCTGCATCATACCCTGATTAATGACCTAGTATTGGCTTAAGCACACAAGCTGACTTATTGCATATCATCAACTACAATGAACGAGCGCACATAGCTCCTCCCGGCGTATGTGCGTTCATCTCTTTATGAACCGGGAGCTTGAAGGCTCCCTCCTATCGGTCAAGCTCATTTCAGGATGGTATCTAGGTCTAGTTCTTTACCAACAATGTTCTCTACAATGGAGAGTTTCTCTTTGTTATCTACAGTGACTGTGCCAATGAGACCATCGACAATATGACCAGTCGTATAGGTGTCATGAGCTGTCATCATTATTGGCACGCCTAGCTCTCTAGCTCGCGCCACTGTCCCGATGTCAGGACCAATCCCGCCGGTGAGGATTAACAAGTTGGTGTCTGTTTCTAAGGCTGTAAGACAAATATCAGCTCGATCCCCACTTGTAATGACAGCCTTGTCACGAACTCTCCGGAACCATTTAAGTGCGTTCTCTGGAGCCATACTCCCAACCATGAACTGGTCAATGAGAAGATCCATCTTGTTTGTACCTGTTAACATCTCACCACTAAGTGCACGTTGTATTTCACGAACTGTTGGGCTGAATAGTTCACGATTCAGATAGATAACGCCGACCAAATCAACACCTCTATCTTTGAGAAATGGACCGATATGCTCAGTCACAGTCTTCTTGAGCATCGGGGGCACCATGTTGAGTATGATACTCAGATTTTCAATCCCTTGTTGCCTGAACAGCTCGACCTGTAGAAGGATGTCATCAATGGCTGTGATATCCGGAAAATTGACAAGACAGATCACTGATGCGTTCAGTTCCTTTGCAATCTGAGGCGTTGATAGATCCACGTGCATGAGATGCCATGATGCCTTTGTACCTTCAACAATTACATAATCCAACCCTTCTGATATCTCAGAATAACAGGTCATCAACTTCTTCATTAATTGATCATGGCCAATACGGAGCAATTCATCATAGCTCGAATTTGTTCGTACAATAGGGCAGATACATGAAAGATTCTGCTTTATACCAAGTAGCTCTTTCATGATGGCTGCATCCTCATCAACATCTTCTGATTCTGTGCTATGTTCGTAGCTCTTTGTCCCAGCAGGTTTGAAATACCCGACTGATTTCTTCATATATCTCAACTTCGCTGCTAGGGCAATAGCGACCATCGTCTTTCCAGTGAGTGTATCTCCACTAATCACTATGTTCCTAACCATCATATCATCCCTCTATGGTAATTTTTACATCTACTGCTGAGATGCCTTTCCCCTTCTGATAGGCAAAAGCAGGATTGATATCTAGCTCAACGATCTCCTCAAAATCTGTAACCAACTGACTTATTCTGAGAATTGTGTCCTCGATGGAGGCAATATCACTAGGAGCTTCACCTCTCACACCTCTCAAGAGAGACCCAATCTTAGTTTCCATGATCAAATCTGCTGCATCGCTTCTAGTCATCGGTGCAAGTTTGAAAGATATGTCCTTGAGGTAGTTAACGAATATTCCGCCAGCACCGAACATCACAAGTGGTCCGAATTGCACGTCACGGGAGCACCCTATGATTAGTTCCTTACCTTTCTCAGCCATCTCTTGGACATCTACGCCGTAAATCATCGCATTAGGCATGTGAGTCTTTGCATTCTCTAGAATCTGAAGGAATGCTTCTTCCACCTGCCCGGGTGTTTCCAGTCCAACACGAATTCCTCCAATGTCACTCTTGTGTATAATGTCCGGACTTGCAATCTTCAAAACAACAGGATAACCAAGTTCCTCTGCCAAATGTCTAGCCTCTTCTGAGCTTGTCGCGAGCTTTATTCTGGCAACAGGAATCCCATAAGCCTCAGCTATGGTATGTGCCTCGCTTCCAAGAAGCACACGGCGGTTCTCTTTCTGAACAGACTTGATGATTTCAGCGGTCTTCTTTTTATCTACCTTGAAGACAGGTATTGACTCCTCCTTCAGACTATCCCGGTTCACCGTATAGTGATAAAGCTCAGCAATGGCATGAACAGCTCGTTCTGGGAAATCAAACACAGGAATCCCACCTTCAGTCAATACAATCCTTGGATACACCATGGAATTACCGCCCATGAAGACAGCAACCAAAGGCTTGTCCGGGTATTTATTGCGAGTGTCTACTAGTATCTGAGCTGTTTCTGTAACCTTTGTCATTGCTTGGGGAGTGAGAAGGACAATAACCGCATCTACATTTTCGTCACGAAGAGATGCTTCGACACAGTGTGCATAGTCTTCAGGCTGTGCTGTACCAAGAGCATCAATGGGGTTGTAAACGGAAGCAGCAGGTGGTAGATGTGCTTTGAGATACTCAATGGTTTCAGTTGAGAGTTGAGCAATCTCCAATCCGCTGACTTCACAGGCATCTGTCGTGAGAATTCCTGGACCACCAGCATTTGTGACTATGGCCACACGATTCCCAGCTGGGAGATGCATGTCATCAAAGACAGCAGCAACATCGAAAAGTGATGCCATGTTACTTGCACGCATGACACCACACTGTTTGAACGCAACATCATATGCAGTGTCACTTCCTGCAAGAGATCCTGTGTGAGATGAGGCAGCCCTTGCTCCTGCTGAGCTAACACCTGACTTCACAACAAAGATTGGTTTTTTGGGGATAACCTTCCTACACGCATCCATGAACTTGCGCCCATCAACAACTGATTCGATATATAGCAGGATGAAAGTAGAATCAGGGTCTCTACCAAAAGCTTCTATGAAATCAGCTTCATCGAGATGAGCCTTGTTCCCCAGACTTACAAACTTGGAGAAGCCAATCTTCTCCATCAAGCTCCAATCTAGAATTCCAGTCATTAGTGCACCAGATTGTGATGCAAATGCAATCGTGCCTTTTCTTGGAGTTCCTGCTGAGAATGAGGCATTATATGGAGCACTTGTGTTTATTATTCCTAGACAGTTGGGTCCCTGTATAACCATACCATATTTTTCTGCAAGCTCAACCAGTTTCTTCTCTGCCTCTAGTCCTTCATGACCAATCTCTTTGAACCCGGCAGTTATGATTACAAGCGCCTTCACACCTTTTCTGCCACACTCTTCGACAACCGATAGAACATGTTGTGCTGGAATGACGATGACTGCCATGTCAACATCACTCGAAATTTCAAAGATGGAACGGAACACATTTGCTCCTAGAATCTTCCCGCCACTTGGATTCACAGGATAGATTCGACCCTCAAAACCACTCTCAATCAGATTCTGGAGAACATCATTTCCCAACTTTCCCTTGGTCGCAGATGCACCAATTACTGCGATTGAACGTGGGTTGAATAGTTGATCAATGCCTTTCTGCCGATCCACTTTGCTACACACCTATGGTTGGTCTGAGTCCGTCGTCAATGTCTTGGAGTTATAAGATATCGCTTCTGGGACAACTTAGCCATTCGATATTTGCACCTCACAAATCATCGGTTTTGAATATAGACCTAGTATTACTCACTATCATATTCAGGTATGACACAGGACATACCTAGGTGATTACCGAGATGAAGCTCGTGACATTACACATTCCTGAAACTTATGTTGATGGACTAGAGAAGCTCGTGGAGAACAATCTCTATCCAAACAGATCAGAAGCCATCCGAATTGCTATTCGAGACCTCCTTAAGAGAGAGCTGTGGGGTTGAGTTCAAATTGGAGCCCCACATGCTCCATTCTTTTTCCTGACATCCTAGATTCATTCAAATGTGAAGTCAAATTCCAAGCGCTGCCACTCTGTATAAGAGCTGACGTAAGCTAAACATAGAAGAAATCTTGATATTATCTCTTATGTGTGAATATGTAATAAGAGTAATTGTAATAGTACAAATAATAGCACTAAAGACCAAACAGAGGCTTCTGGAGTGAACATCGATTCAAGACTTCCTGCAGACGAACCTAGTCACCTTGTACGGGGTTGCTGTTGTTACCGTGAGTTCGGTGAAGAGAAGGTGTGTCTGAACAACGATAGTGTCGCTCCTATCAATGCTATCTCTGTTGACCCGAGTTTCTTTAGTCAGCTCACATCAAGAAAGCTACTCGAAGATTTTCGTAGCGATAACATCAACATGTGCTATCTGTTGATGTTTCTTGATAGAGGTGAAGGATATTGTTATTGTGTAAGCCAGAATCAACGAATTCATATCAATAACAAAGACATCATGGTCACAGAGATTGAAGATGCTTTGGAATTTGTAACATCTTCTGAAAAAAGCAGGGATGGCGTACTTTGTTCCGATTGTCTTTATCGATACATTAGAACTTTGGGTGAGAGTTCAGAAGACTACCTCACTGATACGGAGAGAGAAGAGATTATCGCGAACTATGTTCGCGAACTTGCAGTCAATATGGCAATTCAGCTTAGTGACTATGACAAGAGTGATGGATCAGATTTCAATGACCATCTTTGGAACTACCTCAGAGAGATTAATAGAAGTCGCTCCCATTGGGCATCAATGATTCTTAACTTGAAAAGGGCGGGAGCAGATGAAAGTTTGATCGAATTGGTTGATTCATATGGAACACTCGCACGTTTGGAATCAGTGTTTATGTTTCAAGTACTCTCTCTTGATGACCCATCTGAGGAGATAAACCCACTTGAAGTGCTTAGATTCATGGTGGGGATTTCCGAGAGAGTAATCTATGTTAACGATACAATAAGAGAAATAACTACTAACCTTAAAGAACGAGGAGCGTTACCAGATAATATTCGGGAGATGCTGTTTCAGCATTCTGAGGCAAGAAAAATAATGGAGTACAAATTCACCAATCTTGTGTCAGCACTTCATAATATTGAAACACATACTAAATAGTAATTCCTAAATGGTCACTGGTTTAAGTCAAATCCTATCATCTGGGCTTGAATTGGAGAGAAAAAAAAGCTTGCTTGGTACTAGTAAACAGGAGCAGCAATCAACCATAAAGTTGGTTAGAGGTTGCCCGGTCTACAAAGTGTTTGGCGATGAGCGGCTCTGTGTCAATGATGACAGGGTCCTTGAGATCGAAGCTATTGAGATAGATCCCTCTATCTTCTCCTTCCATTATGATAAAGATAGCATGGAGGAAGAGCGAGCAACCGAAGGCAATGTTTGTTATGCATCAATTTACATCAACTACCCAGACAATAAGGTCTACTGCATTTCTCAGGGTTGGATTTTGAGGATTCATGGGAAGGATGTGCCCGCAGATGACCTCGAAGACGCAATGCAGTTCCTATCTACCAAGGAAATCACAAGTAGTGCAGAGCTGTGTTCTGAATGCCTTTACAAATTCATCCTGACTCTTGGTGACACCTTTGCTGACACGCTTACAGAGAAAGAGAAGACAGAGGAAGTGAAGAGATACGTGGACAAGTTTTCTCTAATGATTGCTGTTAAGCATAGTCAGACCGACCGTTTGATGAAACCTATTGGGACTGAGGATGACATAGAAAATGGTGTTGATCACTTTCAATTCCTTCGAAGTTACTTGGTTCAGCTTCTTGATCAACAAAACTATTGGGCAACACTCGGTAGAGAGCTAGAGAAAGAAGAAGCAGAAGATTGGATACATAAGTTAGTTACTATGAGAGAAAAACTTGCCAGGTTGGAGTTTCAATTCTATAGTCAAACACTCCAGCTAAGGGATATTAATGAATTCAACATGCTCATCAAAATGTTACAGTATGTCTTGAAATCTTCCGATGAGATTATTGCATTGAATGAACTCATTCATTCAGAAATTAGATCAGACAGGTTCAGCCAGCTTGCTGAGAGAGATGAAAGAATGGAAGTCCTTGCTGGCTATGCTGAAAAAAGTCGTACAGTTGAACATAACTTTGGGAACATCCTGCAAATTCTTACCAGACTCTAGTGTAATCAAACTGTGAACCTTGGGTCTGAGAGGATTTGTTCTATGATACGCTTAGCGGTAGGTTTTCTTTCGCGACTGTTCCATTCTTCACAAAATTTTTTGTATATGTCGAGGTCCCCGAGTACATCGTCTGCAATTTGTAGCAGACTTGAAATTTCGATGATTGGTCCACTACCGAGTCCAGGACAGATTTCTTTCATAGCACTAAGCCCCCAGGTCTTCTCGTAGCCAGTATCGTTGAACACAAATGGAAATGACCTACACACTGTGGGTCTAATCACGTGTATCATACAGAGGTTGTCTTTCAGGAAGACGCAATCTCCATTATCTAACTTCTTGAGGGCGATGTATGCAAGACCTCGCTCAGTTTTTATTGCTGGTATATCTCGAAGACCTTTTAGTGGTTCTACGTTTTGTGTCAGATAGAAATCTAGTGCTCTTATCATTTCATCTGGTCCAAGACCCAATCCAATTGCAATTCGAGCAATATCTCGTCCAGTAACAGTGACTAGAAGAGAATCCTGTCGACAACAAGCACCGCATTTTGTACACTCAAACTTGACTGGTGGATGTATTAAATTCATACAGAAGCCTCCGGTCAGTAAGCATAAACCAACCAGTCTAGAGCAGTGTTAGAAGGAAATCAGCAAGTTTGCCAAGACCTTCCTTTATCTCAGATAATTCAGTAGCATATGAGAAACGTAGATGACTATCATATAACTTTCCAAATACAATTCCAGGTGTGGAGGTGATACCAACTTTCTTGAGAATCAACTCTGCTAGTGTGTTACTGCTGAAGCCATATGTCGAAAAATCTGGAAAGACATAAAATGCACCCTTAGGACTGACACATTGGACACCTGGCATGTTGCAGAAGATACTTGTGATCACATCACGACGTTTCTGATAATCTGCAGTCATCTTCTTGATAGAGTTTTGATCTCCAGTGAGTGCTTCATATCCCGCATACTGAACAAAGGAGGTGGCACAGGATGTTGTGTTTTGTTGAATTCGGACCATGTTGTTGATAGTTTCCTCATTTCCAATGGCATAACCAAGCCTCCACCCTGTCATCGCATATGTCTTTGAGAATCCACTGATGATTAGTGTGTGATCCATGTTTGGATCGATTTCTAGCATCGATGACTGCTCGAATCCATCATAAACAAGCATTTCATATATTTCATCCGAGAAGACAACAAAATCGTGATCAACCGAAAGGTCATGAATGAGTTTCAGGTGGTCTTTATCAAGAACTCCGCCTGTTGGATTATTTGGTGTGTTGATTACAAGAGCAGTAACAGATTTGGAACAGGCATTTTTCAGAGCTTCTTCATTTAGTACATATCCAGGAAAAGTGCCAACATCGACTGGTTTGGCACCAACAGTTCGAATCATAACTCGATATGTAGGCCAAGCAGGTGACAGTACTAGAACATCATCTCCTGCATCGATTGTGCTGAGAAATCCCTGAAAAAGTGCCATCTTTGCACCTGGAGTCACAATGACATTCTTTTGTCCATTAATCTTGATTCCTCTGTCGTTATAGAATTTTCCGATTGCATCGAGAAGCGGAGGAATACCTCGTGAAGGAGTATATCGTGTGAAACCACGGTTAAGAGCCTCAATCCCCGCATTGATTATATTTTCAGGTGTCGGGAAATCAGGCTGACCCACTTCAAAGTGGTAGATGCGTCTGCCTTCAGCTTCTAGCCGTTTTGCAAGTTCAAACATACCAAGGGTATCAGATATGGGAATCCGTTCCATCGTGTGGGATGTCCAATCCATTTGAAGCACCACTGAATGACAATAATTCGTGCAAATCAAAGCACGTTCGAGGTTTATTCGCTCACTATAATATAATGATAAAATTATTCCTAATGTACTATTTTTCGAAACATGACATTATCTCAGCTATCTGATGATCAGTGCCTCGAACGTTAATTCGATCAATCAAAGCTTCACCTAGTCCTAGTCGATGAGCCAATCTTAAATGATTAACCTTCATGGGGTCAATCCCAAGTAAGCTTGAGCAGAATGAGTCCACAGCGATGGGATCGATACCAACGATGACCCCACCAACATATCTTGTACTACGTTCTTCTCTTTTTCCCAGCACGACATTGGTCAGGTCTATCACTGATAGGTTGGGTCGATACATCACTAATAGGTCAATTAGGACCTTGTCAATAGTAGAGTGATACACACTCTTGTCATGTTCAGGAAGAAGTCCAAAGAGGTTCTTTACACCAGCACCAATCGAACAAACATCAGGTTCTAGCTTTACTGTGGCCACATTGATAATGAAAATGGCGTCATGTAAAATCTTGGGCATCTTTCTCTTCTCAAGATAATTTCCGGGAAAGGTGACCGGGACTAGTTCGGTATCGGAGAGGTTCAAGAGCTCCACATGCTCGTTCTTCAATTCATCGTAGCCGCATCGTGAAAATGCATCCTCAGCTGTGCGAAATGGGTTATCACTCTCAACTATTTTGATAGGACCAAGAGAATCAAACATCTGTATAACAGCTCTAACCAGTTCCACATCAGTGTTGCCCGGTAAATCGGGGTCGAAGATTGATGGTTTGATCACTACTCCTGATATTTTCCTTCGGGGGATTATTGGTTCATTCAGTTTTGCAAGAGCTGCCCTCAGTGCTGCACCAGGGCTATTTTTCACCCCCACTGCAACCTCAGACTGGAATTCCATGGAATACCATTATTGCTGTCCAAGGCTTTAAGTGAGCCCCTGTGTTCATATTGAGAGAGATGAAGCTCACTGACAAGCAGAGAGAGAGATATTCACGAATGCTAGCACTTCGTGATTTTTCTGAAGAAGACATGAACAAAATCATGAATACAACAGTAGCGATGTTAGGAGCAGGTGGACTCGGTAGTCCATCACTTCGACTTCTTACTGCTATTGGTTTTGGTAGAATAAAGATTGTTGATAGAGATATAGTAGAGCTTTCAAACATTCAGAGACAGACGGTGTTCAATACTGAAGACATTGGCAAGCCTAAAGCAGAAGCTGCTGCTGAAAATCTCTCCCTAATGAATCCTGAGGTTCATTTCGATCCCATCTGCATATCAATTGACAACGAGAACATTGTTGATTTATTGAAAGGTGTTGATGTCATCGTTGATGGATTAGACTCATTCAAAGCTAGGAGAGCTGTCAACAAAGCAAGTCTTTTGCTGAAAATACCATATGTGTTTGCAGGGGCTGTGGAGTATTATGCAAACCTCACTACCTTCATCCCTGAAAAAACAGGATGTCTACACTGCGTGATGGGTGACGCAGAGGATAATCCTGAATACACCTGTGCACATGTAGGTGTATCTCCAACAGTACTATCAATTGCAGCCTCAGTAGAGATAAATGAGGCGATCAAACTTGCGCTTGGGAGAGAACCTGACTTGGCTAACCGCTTGATGACAATTGATACAAGCAGCCTAAGCTTTGATTTCTTCGACATTGGAAGAGCGACAGATTGTGATGTGTGTTCTCACCCTCAGATAGAGCCTTCTCAAAATAGAAAAGAACTTGGAGTAATTCAGCTTTGCTCTCGGAGCTACAATGTATCACCC
>Ga0180438_10001103_pt1 | contig 49082 bp, 45 predicted proteins | sample SS_ome_12_FD_132455 | JGI IMG/M metagenome (GOLD analysis project Ga0180438, IMG submission 132455) | Hypersaline lake sediment archaeal communities from the Salton Sea, California, USA - SS_3_D_2 metaG | ecosystem: Environmental > Aquatic > Non-marine Saline and Alkaline > Hypersaline >...
CTCCTCGCGAATGATCTTGTACGCCGCGTCGAGCGGCTCGGCGAACGCCGTCCCTCCACCGGGGCGAACGAACGAGAGCAGATCGACGACCGGGTGATCCGCTGTCGGGGGATCTATCACGAGAAGCTCTCCCGAGAGAGCGTCGGGGTTGTCGTCGGCGACGCGCCGCTTGAAGGTCGCCACGAACTCGGACGCGAAGCGGAGATCCTTTCCCGACGCGATCTTCCCCTCGAAGGTCTCACCGTCCGCGATCATGCGATCGACGATCTCCCGCTTGACGCACGCGTAAGCAATTTCTTCTTTGCTCTCGCCGAGCTTCTCGACCACGAAGTCGCGCGCCTCGCGTCCGCGGCGGGCATTCACGATCGCGCGTCGGAAGCACGTCAAGGCGGGCGGGTCGGGGAGCACGATCTCGGTCGAGAGCCCGAGGTCGTTGAGCAGGTTGTTCACCTCGACCCGAGGGGCGTTGATTGATCGCGAGTTCCACATTACCAGATCGCCTACGACGCGCCCGTCCTCGGGGACCAAGTCGCGGCGAAGCCGATCCTCTACGATCCTTTCGAGTTGATCTCTTGTCATTGCTTTACCTCTCTTTTTCTCGCGGCGTGCCGCGTAGTTATGGCCTGATCTCACCTTGCCACCTTTGGCCGTGTGTGACAAGTATTTTCGCGCATATTTTTTTTGAGCCTATGAAATCGCGGGGTTGCATTCGCGCGAACCGTTGCGCCGGGATAGGGATCGACGCCGCGATGACCCTCGCGGCCTTGTCGAACAGGGGATCGAGTGAGCGCTTCGAGAACGCCCCATGAGCCGCGAGAGCGATCCGATCCATGTCCTCGTAAGGGAGAGGATCGGAAGGCATTCACGGGGCATTCAAGAGCCTCTAAATGGTAGGCGCCAGATCGACCCGTAACGACGCGGATCGGAGCGCGTTGCTAATAGCATCGCCCCTTTTTAATCTAACTTGCTCGCTATCAATCAAACCGTAACCAAGCAGGATCTAAACGCTTCGAGCCAGTAACCAAGCGGCTCGAAGCGTTTTTGTCGGTTGGATCGCCACCCGCCGTTTCCACATTCTTACCACGCCTAAGGATCGGATGGTGCTCTTACGAGTCGGATTGCCGCTTTCACCGATCGGGGCGTCGTGAGGCGGAGCCCCGCACCATTACTGGGTTACAGCGTTTTTGGGGTGGGCGAGTTTGCTCGTTCAGCTATTTCGATGTGATTAGCAAGTGAGCAACAAGAGGCTATCAAGAGGCTATCAAGAGGTTATCAAGACTCGGGTTCGGCGGGCGACGACTGCTCGGGGAGACCCTTCCCAAACAAGCGGCGGATCGTGGTTCGACCGTGGCTCGCCAGTGTACCAGCGATCACACCGAGAATGATCCTGTGAAACCATCCGAGGTCGGAGCCCTCGGGGAGCGACGCGGGGATCAGCATGAGCCCGATCCCGAGCGCGACCGAGATCACCGGGAAGAACCTCCGCGCGAGATTCGAGTTCAGTTTGATCCCGAACGCGCGACGCGCCGCCCAAATCAAACCGAAGATCCCGAGCGCGCAGATCGCGAGGCGAACATAGAGTTCCGAGCCGAGTAACGCTTCCATTTTTTCCTCCGTTGTTATCCGAGACCGGGGAGCACCCCGAACGCCGAGAGAAGCCAGCCCGCAACGGCGATCGCGAGCCCGACGGTAACGCCAATCCAAACGATCTTGCTCGGCACCGTGAACCCTCCCGAAGTCACGATGGGGCCCCGCTGGATCTCGACGACTTGCGAGTCGTCGGGCGATCCCGCGTAGCCTCGCGCGTATTGCGGCGGGCGCGGGATGTTCTGATCCGAGTCGTGATCGGTAGCCTTGCGACGAGCGCGAGCGCGGGCGATGCAATCTTCCGCGTGCGCCTTAACCGCGCCGTTGATCGTTGTTGGTAGTTCCTCGAAGCGCCGGTCGATCTTGCCGCTCAACCCTCGAACCTCATGCCAGAGAGACTTGGTGCTTTGTTCTTGCGATGCCACGCGCTCGCGAAGCAACCCGACCGAGTCGGTTTGCTTGCTTACCTGTTCACTCAACCCGTTGATCGAAGCGACGAGAGCCTCACCTATACTGCTTTCGCTGTCGCCCATCCAAGCCTCCGTTAATTCGTTCACGTCGAGCGCCTCCCCCCCGGTTGCGATCATTGAACTTCGTTCCGCCTCACCTCGTTATCACACGCCCCGCCATCGGGGACGTGGTTCTAACGGGTCGCCGGGTTCGGCAAGCGGTAGATGTCCGCGCCGTCCCGTTCCGACCCGTACCAAATGAAAGCCCCGTCGCACGCGACGCGCGCGGGGTAGTTGCTCCCGCATGTCCACGAAGGCGCCGCGAGCGCTTGAGCCGCCGCCGCCTTGCTATCGTTCGCGCCGTTGTAGCGAGTGCAAGGGAATTTCTCCAAATAGAGATTGTCGGTCGTGTCGTCGTCTTCTATGAAGAGCCACACGTTCGTTCCGTCGAACGCCATGTTCAAGGGGTTAGCGTCGTAGGTGGCGCCGCCCGCAACGCTCCCGACGAACTCCGTGTTGTTCCACGTCGGGGTTCCACCGGGATCGTTGACCACGCCGAGCTTGACCGCTGTCACCGCGCTCGCGATCCGTTGGGGAACCCAAAGGTTCCACCCGTCGAAGAGCAGATCCATGCAATGAGCTTGCCCCGTGGACCACGGTCCGTTGACGCCGTCCGCCGCCATGTTCGCGAGGTTGATCGCAACGACGCGCCCGCTCGGAGAGGTCGTGTCGTAGAGGCTGAGATAGACGTCGGTCCCGTCGCACGCGAGCCCCCCGTCGACGGTCTCGTTCGCCGAGCCGACCAGCGTCGCGCCGAAGCCGCTCGTTTGAAGAGCGCCATTCTTGTCGTACCGGAAGAGCGGACCCGTTCCGCCGTTGGTTGGGAGGTTGCCGAGCGCGAGCACGATGTCGGAGCCGACACAGATCATTCGATCCTTGTCGTTGAGTGCAACCGAGGAAGCCGGGAGAGAAACCGGCCATGAGCCCGACGTGTCCTCGACGAACGCGCCGCCCGTGATCGTGTACTTGCGGAAGGTGTCGTCGTTGTAGATTACATAGAACTCGTTAGACCCCGAGGCACACATCGCCGCGGGCTCGATACTCGCGGACGCTCGAACCGTCGTGTCGATCACCGCCGTCGACATATCGAGCGGATCGATCATGACGAGGTGTGTGTCGCCGGTCGCGCCGGTGCCGAAGCACGCGACGGAGAACCAGCGAGTTCCGAGCCCGTCGCCGCGGTCGTAGGTCACCGAGGCGATATCGCAGAACTCGTAACCCGCGCCGCCCGAGAACACGTTCGCGCCTTGGTGCGGGTAGGCTCCGATCGTGTTCGAGTCCGTGAACTGCTTTCGCGCGATGTAGTCTTGCGCCGAGTCGGGGGGCCAGAACGAGAACGCGGGCTTATCCGCGATCAGATTGCCGACCACGTTGATCGGGCCGACCGCAACGTCCGCGCCGATCTTCGAGAGCTTCGTGTCGATCGCGCTTTCGAGCGAGAGGAGCTTCGCGCGAACGCTTGACGGGGTGGCGCCGTCGAGGAACCCCACGCGCGCGGCTCCGTCGGTTCCGGTGTTCGACGATATCGCGTTTTGCAAAGCGACGAACTTCGCGCGCACGTCCGAACCCGAGATTCCCCACGATAGCCCGCTCGACGTGTTGGTCGTATCGATCCCGATCTGCGCGGCGCCGGTGAGCGTCGTCGAGGCGAGGTCGTCGATCAATTCCTCCAAGAAACCTTGAACCTCGGTCGCACCCGTCACGAACGAGTGTGCCGATACGCCGATACGGGTCGCGCCCTCCGAACCCGCCCCCGTCGCCGCGAGGTCGTCGACAATCTCTTGAAGCGCCGCTTGAACGTCCGTCGAGGCGATCCACGAATACGCGGAGGAATCGATCACGCTCGCGGTGTGTCGCGGAGCCGAGCCGCCGATGTGATTGTCGATCGCTGTCGCCAACGCGGACAGCGCGCCGGTTACCGCGGCGCTCGCCCACGAGACATAAGTGAGGCTCACGTCTGGAGTCCCGACAAGGTCCGAGCCGGTCGACTGCGCGAGGTCGTAGACGATCGCGTCGAGCGCCTCTTGAACGTCGGTCACCGGGGGCGACGCGCCAGCGACGGCGACCGAGCCGAACCACGTCGACGTGAACGAGAACGGGAGCCCCGAGACCAGCGTGTCGATGTTAGCGAGAACCTGTTCGAACGCCGCCTTCGCGTCGCCCTTCGCTATCGTCCCGAACGTCGGCGACACGTAGCGGAGCCATGTCTCCGCGCGCGTTACGTCGATGTCACCCGCGAGGATCTGAGTCTGCGAGAACGTAAGGGTGATATCCCCGAGGAGAAGCGCCGACGACATGAGCGGGGGCGCCGACGGAACGACCGCCTCCGCGCCTTGACGGAGGAAGATCTCCGCGTCCTCGAACTGCTCGGTGTAGATCGTGGCGCCGTTGCCGTCGGTCTCGGGAGCTTCGAGGCGCCGTTTGAAACGGACGAAGACGGAGAGGATCTTCGAGTTCGCCGCGCCGACGACCGCCGTCGAAACCCCGTATTCGTCAACCGTGCAATCGAGGTTAGTCGTCGAGTCCGCGATGTAGATCCGTTCGCCTTCCTTGCCCGTCGCTACCAGCGGACCGGGAACGTCGACCGTGAGATCACCGAGCCCGTGTTGCGCGGGCTCCGAGGCGGAGTGAACCCCGACGAGATCGTTGTCCGTGGCGACTTCCCATATCGAATCCTCAACCCAACCGAACGCCTCATCCATCTCGCTCTCGGTTACGATCTGCTTGTAGTACCAATCGCGGAAATTCATTTCGCTTGTCTCCTCCGCCCTTACGGGTCGCCTACTCCATGAGTTCGCTCTCGTCGCCGAGAGTAGAAAGCCCGAGTTGCCAACCTTCCACGGGGACCGGCGCCGTCGGTCCGGTGACCCGCTTCAAGTGTGTGTGTGCCGGTTTCATGTAGTCCGCGATCCTCCGAATGATCTGCTCTTCTATAGATGATAGTGGATCGCTTGATACTACGTCAAAGCAGTAGAGCGTATACGAATCCCCCGGCGCGAGTTCGGCTCCGCCCGAGCCGCCGATCGCGCCCGTCGGGAAGTCGAGCACCGTCGCCGCCGTTCCGCCGAGCGCCTCGACGATCGAATCGACTCCGACCGTGTCCGACTCAATCACGACTCGCGCCGCGTCGCTCCCTGTCGCGAGGGTAGTCGGTAGACCGAGCACCGCTTGAAGGGCGCCCGCCGCCACCTGTAGCGATTGCCCCGCGCCATAGACCAGCGTCATGATCTCCAACACGCCGCCCGTCCCCGCGCCAGCGACAACCCCGCTCGATTGATTGTTGATCTTCTCCGCCACGTCGAGCGCGTCGGTCTCGGTGCCGTCGAGGGTGACCGTGTAGCTGGACCCGTTGACCGTGAAGCTGAACGAGTCCCCCGGCGAGATAATCCACGGGGGCGCGATCGTCCCCGTTACGATCGCGCGCGTCCCGATGAGCGGAGCATACGCGCCGCCCCCCAAGAGTTGCGCCTCGATAGCCGTCGCGACTTCCTCCGCCTCCGCCGCGGAGGGCGTTACGAAGTCGACGCCAGCCGTCGAGGAGAACGTGAGCCGCTGAACGATCCGCCCGTCGGCGGTCGCGTCCGGTATCGCGGAAGCCACCGGGATGATCGTCACGCCGCCGACCTCCGCCGCGCCGGGAGCCGCGACCGTATACGTCCCATCATTGCCGGTGCTCTCGACCACGCGGAACACGCGACCCGTAAGGAACTCCGACGCCCGCTCCCCGAGGATCGTGAAATCCTGATCAGGAACCGAGACCGCCGAGATCGAGGAGCCGCCGTCGATCGCCACGTAGAGATCGCGATCGACCCCTGAAAAGTCGTAGGTCTCCGCCGCGCCCGAAACGATCTCCGCTTGCGCCCCCTCCCCGAGTTCGTCGACCCCGAGAACCCAACCGTCGCTTATGTAGTCGACGACCTCGACCTCTTTCCCCAAGAGAAAACGAACCACGCTCTCGACGCCGACCGCCGTCCCCTTGAGCTTGTAGATCGAAACGAGCACGCGCAAGAGCTTGCGCTTTTCGAGCGCCGTGAGTTCGAGATCCGTCCATGCCGCGAACGGGTTCCCCACGTCGTAGAGCATCGCGTCGATCTGATCGTCGGTCGCCTTGTCGGGATCGTATTGATCGGTGAAGCGGTCGACCTCGTATGTGATCAGATCGAGCGCCTCTTGAAGCACATTGATAAACCGTCGGAGGTGACCCGTTCCCGCGTTGTCTTGCTCGCGGTTGACCAGCGGGATGAACTTCCACAAATCCCACCGACGCCCCTCGGGGATCGTGGGTTGGAATCCCGCGAACGCCGCCGTTGTCCAATCGGGATCGATCGCGTTGCCGCTCACGTCTTCGACGTCGCCGTCGACGGTCAAGAGGTAGTCGGCGAGGGGGGTCATCTCCCAGTTGAGCGTTAGATCAAACTCTTCGCCCGCCGCGCCCGCGGTAGTATCGGCTACCGCCACCGAGACAACCGACAAGTTGACCGCCGCCGTCGGTGGCGTCGTCTGTCGCGCGATCGTGAAGTTGTCCTCGGAGAGCACGGAGAGCGACGACCCCGTCGCGACCGTCGTCGGGAACCCGAGGATCGTGTTCGCGTCGCCCCCGGTGACTTGCATCGTCACGCTGTCGCCTACCTCGTCGCTCAAAAGGTGGACGTAACCCGACACCGCGATCGCGCTCGCCCCATCGAGAGAGGCGCTCAACACGCTCGCGACTTCCTCCGCGGTAGCGTTCGACGGGTCAATGAAGTTGGACAAGAGGAAGGTCGCGGTTTGCGCGCTCCCTCCCTCGACCCTCGCGTCGAGAGTCTCACCGCCCGAGAAGTTGAACGGCTCCGCGAGCGTGCTCACGATCGTCGCGTTGCCGCCCTCGGGGTCGTCTTGCATTTCTTCGTTGAAGCGGACCCTCACGGTTTTCTGATCGATCGGCTCCGCGCTCACAAGACGCGGCGCGGTGAGATCCTCCGCGGTGAAGTAGTAGGTTTCGGAGATCGTCGGCGACGTTGGCGGACCCGACCCGAACGCGCCGGTCCCGAACGGACCGAAGCCGAAGCCGCCCGTCGCGCCAGCCGACACGCGCACGCCGACAACTTGCTCCGAAGAGAGAACCGCGGGCGACTGATCGCAAGTTACCTCGATGTAGAGATACGGGTCGGTCGCGGAGCTTTGCGCGGTAGTGCTCCCCGCTCCCGTCCAAGGCGCGGCGAAGCTGGCTCCGTCGAAGGCGACGACAAACCCGCTCCCGAGATCGATCTCGACTTGCATCGTGAAGCCGGTCGGGGGCGCCGCGGGATCGCCGTCCAGATCGACGACTCTCGCGGTGACCGTCGAGGAGATCGCGATCCCCGTTTCGTCCGGTTGCGGGTCTCGCAAAATGATCGCGTACCGACCCGCAACGACCACGCCCTCCGCGTCGTCGACGGAAAGGAGCGCGATAAGTTGGTCAACCGTGAGGGGCATCTATCCTCCGAGCCGGGTCGCCAGTAGAGAGAGAAGCGCGGCGCCGTTGTCGGGCTCCGCCGTTCGTGCGTAGCTGTAGACCAAGCGGCACGCGACGCCGCCGTTGTCATGGAGCAACGCGCGGACCGGGCTCGGCGCGCGCCTGAATTTCCGCTTTCCTTCCCGTCGCTCCGAGTCCTTGCGGCTCCCGTCCGTGATCCCCCTGGAAAGCGCGAGAACGTCCGCCACGCCGTCGAACTCGATCCCCATACCCTCGACCATATCGCACGCCCAAAGGCGAGCGGTCGCATTGTCGAGCATGTGAGAGAGGATCTGCGCGCGATCGTCCGCGGGCGCCCCCGAATGCTGGCAAACCTGCAACGAGGTGAGCGTCGGCGCCCCGTTCCAAAGCGATTCGTATTGAGCCCGCGAGTAACACGTCGGCAAGCTCAACATTTCATCGATCGACCAACCGCTCATCGATACCTCCCTATAAGTACAGGTTAGCGTTTGCCACGTTGTACGGGCTCGCCTCGTAATTGGTCACGTTCGCATGTATCCCGAGGTTCATCCGACAATGAGTGATCAGCGCCGAGTATGCGGCGGCGGCGTAGACACAGAATCCCGCGCCTGAACCCGCCTCGATAGCGGCACCAAAAATTTCGGCGCCGGTCGCGACCACCTCGAAGGGCGCGAGGGTGTTCGTCGTCCTGAAGCGCCCACCGCTAACGATTCCGTTCGCGCCTATCTCGATCGCCAGCGTCGCCGCAAGACACTCGCAATCAATCATTCTGCCGCCCGAACTGACTCGGATCCCCCCCTCGTCGAAGCGGCACCCGAGCATGATTCCGCTCATTGATTGACCGCCGAACGAGTCGGTCCCCGCGACGCACCTCTCGGCGCGCCCGCTGAACGATCCGTCGGAAGGCGTCGACCCCGCTCCGAACGAGTTGTCGCCGCCCTCGCAATCGTAAGCCTCGCCGGTGAATGCGCTGATCGACTTCGACGTCGGGCCCGAGCCGAACGAGTAGTTCCCCGCGGTGCAAAATCGCGCCACGCCCTCGAACCTTCCCTCGACCCCCCCCGAGTCTTGCGCCGAATAGCCGAAGCAATTATTCCCGCCCTCGCACCGCTCCGCGTAACCCGAGAAGATCCCGTCGCCAGCCGCCGCCGAGCCAAACGAATCGTTGCCTCCCTTGCAATCGTACACCTCGCCCGAGAGCGTTACGCCGGAAGCGACGTTACTCCCGAAAGAGTATTGACCGCCCGAGCAATGGCGCGCGATCCCGCTGAACTCTTGACAGCGAAGGAAGGATTGCGTCGGCTCGGCGTGACAGTGCTCCCAGTAACCGCCGATGCCCAGATACGTACCCGAGAGCCAGCACCCGACGGCGTTGGAGTCGACGAGGTTCTCGACGTAGAGATCGCGGAACTGGGAATCGCTCGCGCTGGTCGCCGAGTCGATCCGCAACGGATAGCCGCCCGCGCTCCCGTCGGCGTCGAGTTCGATCCTCAACCCTTCGAGTCTCACGTCTTGCGCCGTTACCTCGACCGTGTAGCTCGCACCGTTCCCGTGGTGAACGTAGGTCTCGGGCTTTTGCACGACCACGCCGTCGATCGAACGGCACGACCCGAACCCCTTCACGTCGACATAGTCGGTGTCGAGTTGAAGCCCCGAGTTGCCGATGTCGTAGTCGCCGGGAGGAAGCAACACAAGAACGCGATTGTCCGCGGTCGGCGAGAGGTTCTTCGCGTAGCCGAGAAACTCGTGAAGGTAAAGACCGTTGAGGATAGGGTTCGAACCCACGGGGACGCGGAACACACGTTGATCCGCCCCGACCCCGTAATCGCCGGGGTTGAGGGTGAATTTGACATCGAGGATTGTTGCCGCCATCGCGCTCTCCTAATTGCGGACGCTGGCGTCGACCAAGTTGGGCGCCGACGCGAAGAGGTTTGTCACGTTGATCGAGATCGGCTTGCTCAATGAGCAGAACGAGATCCTCGCGTTCTGCGAGCCGCTCGAATCGATCGACATCGAATAAGTGGTCGCCGCTTGGATCTCCGTTTTGTCGATCAGCGGAGCCGACGACGAGGTTGTGATCAAGAGAGGAGCCGCGCTCAACGCGTCGCTTGCGCGTATCCGCGAGAACTTGATTTGCAATCCGCTTCGAACGCCGATCGCGTGAACCGTCTCTTGAGCGGTACACTCCCAAATTATTTTATTGACCTGCGAGGTCGTTCCGCCCGTCCCCCCGAACGCATACGCCGCGGCGATGCAGCGGATCGCCGTCCCCGCGAAATCGCCATTCGCGCCGAAGCCCGCGCCCGTAACCTCGCAATCGCGGGCGAACCCGAAGAACTGATCGTTGCCAATGGGGACCGGCCCCGAAGCTCCGAACGCGTAGCCGGTAGCCTTGCATCCGGTGAGGAGAGCGGAGGTCGCGACGTGACCCGCCACGGTAGCCGAAGGCGCGCGCGAAGCTCCGAACGCGTAGTCTCCCGCCGAGCAGTTGAGAGCCGTCCCCGAGAACGAACCTTGCGCCCCGTAGGAAAATCCGAACGTGTAGTCTCCCGCCTCGCAATCGCGGGCGTCGCCTGAGAATGTGCCGTTGCCCACGTTGGCGGCACCGAACGATGAGCTTCCGCTCCGACAACGCCGGATCGTTGCGCTGCACTCCGCCGAGCCGTTGTCGCAGTAGCCGAACGAACCCGAACCACCCGTCGAGCCGTTGTCGCAGTCGTCGAGGAAGCCGCCACACAACACGCTGTAACTGCCCGCGCCGTTGAAACTCGAACCGAACCCACTCGACGACACCTGACACCGCACGGCATATCCGGCGAACGTGGCGTTCCCTCCGCCCATCGTAGCGCCGAACGACCCGAGCCCCGCGAAACAATCCTGCGCGTACCCAGTAAACGCGACGTCGACCTCGGTCCCCGTGTCCGAGTTGCCCGCGAAACTTCCCGCCTGTCCAACGCACCGGAAGAACGTCCCCGCCGTGTTGGTTTGCCAGATAAAGCCGGGGATATCCGCGACGCAATCTTGCCAGAACCCATCGATCCTTCCGACCGTGTCCGACTGAACGGCGACCGGATTCGGCGACGCGCCCGACGTGAAGACGAGCCCTTGATACCGCGACGCCGCGGCGTAAGAAGCCACGTTGATCATGAAGCACGTCGCGGACGGCGTCCCCTGCTCGACGGTTATGTTCGAGAGGCGCACGTCTTCGACGGTTTGGTTCAGCACCGATGCGCCGATCCCCATGATATAGGCGCCGGTCTTGAACGTGGAACCGCCAAAGGTGCGCGCGGCACCGGGGCAAAGTCCGTACAGATCGACATAGTCGGTGTCGAGGTTGAGGGTCGCACTTTCCAGATCATAGACCCCGTAAGGGATCAAGACCTGTGCTCGGTTGTTCGCGCCCAGCGACTTGCCCGCGGGCGTGAGGAGCTTCGCCGCCGCGTATGCTTCGAGGAGCTTCACGCCGTTCTCGGCGGCGTCCGCGCCATGCTCCACAACGATGACCGAGTCGTCGGGGAATGCCACGCCGCCCGCCCCGTCCGCGAACCGCGATTGAACGAACTTCACCTCTTGATTGTTGCCGTTATAGAGACCGAGGATCAGCGCGCCCGAGGGCGGCGTCGCCGACTCTTGAAGCGCGAGGGTCTCGTCTACCAAAGGCCATGATGACGGGATCACGTAGAGCGAACGGATCTCGCTCGTCGAACCAAACGACAACGATCCGATCGGGATGTCGATCGCCTTGAGCCCGGTTCGGTGAGAGAACACGTAAAATTTTTCGGACCATTGGAGGTCGTAGCCTCCGGCCCCGTCGTCGACCACTTCCACGTCGCCGCCGCCCGTGAAGATCAACGAGTTCTCCTCCCGGTTACGGAACGCTTGAAGATCGACCGAGTTGATCATCGCCTCGAATTTTGCATACCAGGGATCGTCGCCTGAACTCGGCCAGGGTATCCCAAGATAAGGAGTCGTGTTACCAGCCATGATCAACCCTCCTCGGAGATCAAGCGGAACGCTACCTCGTGATTTCCGAGGAGCCTCCGCACGGGGGCGAAAAAGTCTGTCCACGTCCGCCGCTCGCTTGCGCTTACGGGTCGCGAGACATAGACCTCGCCGTCGATCAAAATTTGCATGAGCCAGTGAATATCGAGCGCGGTCGGCGCCGCCTGTAGTGCTGCGAGATCGGCTTGGTGTTGCGCGAGCCCGTGATAGGTGTTCGACAACCGCACGCTATCGATCGCCCCCCACAAGTCGGGGTCGGCGATCTGGATCGCCCCGTCGGGGTAGGGGTTGAACGGACCGACCCCGAACGCCGAGAACCCCACGTCGACCAACGCGCCATCGACGAACAGATCGAAAGCGTTCCCCACGCCCGCCCACGATACCGTGAAGAAATGCCATCCCGAGCTTGCGGTGATAGTGAATGCGCCCGTGTTGCTCGACGAGGAGACCCCGAAAAATCCGTGAGTCACGGAGATCAACCACGAATGCGCGCCGGGACCGACGGCGCCCGAGAGCGCGATCTTCAACCCGCTCGCGAACGGCGAGTCGGTGAGCATGAAGATCACGGGGTCGACACCCGACGATCCGACGTGAGAGTCGGCGTCGAAGTTGAGCAGGAAGTCGACCGAGTAGGCGGAGAGCGCCCCGCTCCAAACCTCGGGCTCGTTGCCCCCGTCGAGTTGACCAGCGAACGAGAGCGCGGGGATCTCGCGACACAAACCCGCCGCGGCGCCGAACGTCTCTCTCGCTTGGCGCAACGCGGGAACCCCGGTCAAGTGGTGCGCGCCGGGGGCGTCGTCGAGGGCGCCGCGCGAGTTGCTGTTCATCGGGTAGTTGAGCAGGGTATCCGAGAGCGTCGGAAGTTGCGCGGGCTTGAGCACACCGGGATCGGCGGGCGCCCGAGTGTCGAACGTGGCGCCGACGAGATCGACATCTTCGAGGTTGACCGTTTGCTTGATCTCGGTGAAGTCGCCGCCCGTGATCAACGCGCGCTCGATCAGCGCCTCCGCCCCGAGCGCGAACACGAACGACCCGTCGGGAGCGGTGAAGGTCGAGGGCTCGATCCTCCCGCTCTTCGTGGCTCGGTAGTGGTCGAAATCTGTCGCGCTCATACGGGTCGCCCTCTCTACGTTGCCGCGAAGATCTCGACGTGGTCGACCGCGGCTCTACGGTTGATCGCCTCTTGCACCGTGAACGCGAAGCCGCCGCGCCCCGCGAGGAGCGGCGCGCTCCCCGAGTTGATCGCGAGATCGTCGTCGACGAAATCGGTCATCCCGGTCACGGGTTGCCAGTTGGGATTTTCCACATCGACCGCTCCGCCTATCACCGAGCGGAACACCTTCAAGAGCACGTCGCCGTTCGGCTCGACAAGCGCGTCAAGGCGAAGGTGGAACCATAGATCGTCGGCGATCGTGAATTGCTCGGAGGAACGACGGAGCCACGTCGAGCCTTCCTCGTCGGTCGCCGGGAGCCCGCTCACGATCGAGCCCTTGCGAAGCACGATTCGGAACGGGTCGGCGTTCTCTAACCCGAGGAGATACGCTTCGTCGTTGACGCTAGGCGGTCCCCCTTGCGCGCAGAAAAAGAGAAGCGGGGTGAACCCCGTATTCGCGATCGACGAGAGGCGCTTGATCGCTCCGCGTATGGAGCCGCCGCCCGCCGTCGGATCGAAGCCGGAAAGGATACAGAACTTCCCGACCGCCCCGGTCGCGTCGCCGGTGATCGAGTTGAACCCGTATGTGAACGAGCCGCCGCCCGCGGGGGGCGTGATCGTTCCGCTGTTCGCGATCCCTCTCCGAACGTCCGCCGTCGTCAAGGCGCCGTCGAGATCTTGCCAATCTGCTAGACCCATCTGATCCTCCCTTTAGAACACCTCACCGAGCCACTTATCTTCCGTGAAGGTCTCCGCCAAACGGTAACCGGGCGCCGGGGGCGCTGGCGCGTCGTTTGGCGGAACGTGATCGAACTCCGCGGTTGTGGTCGAGTAGTCTGTCAATTCATCCTTCCAAACCGCCGACGCGTCGTTCGTCCACCCCTTCAACGTCACGCGGTCGACGTAAGTGCCCGACCCGATCGACGTGTCGAACTCCGCGGCCCCCCAATTGTACGGCAACGCGAAGAGACCCGAAACCGGATCGTTGACCACTTCATAGATCACGAGCCCCCATTGTTCCGCAAGATAATACGATCCGCTCGGATCATACGGTCCGGTCGATCCACTATCCCAGGCGTCCGCGGGGATCTTCAACTCCGAGCGCGACCCGTTAGGACCAATGCCGATCAGCCCGAGGGTTTCTCGGGCGTCCTGATCGAAGTAGAGCCGATCGGATCTCGGGGTGGACAGGATAGCGAACTCGGAGATCGACGACGTGGAACCGTCCCATCCTAACCAGATCCCTTCCTGCTCGCCGTCCTCGCTCTCCCATGTACCGAACGTCAACCCCGAGGTGTCGCCGCTTAGAGCGGCGACCAGGGCGCTTTGAAGCTCGGCGACGAGGGCGCTCGCGCTGGCGTAGCTCCCCGCCGTGATCGGCAACTCAAGGACACGGAACCCGGCGACCGGCGCGATCGTCCCCCATCCCAGGGTTAGGCGGTTACGGGTCGCGCCCACCCCGAGCGGGAAGGTCAACGCGCTCGAATAGAGCCGACCGTCGCCAGCGGTGCCGGGGGTCAAGGCGTCCGCGGTGTAGGGGGTGGTCAACATCGGGAGAACGTCGTTCTCCCACCCCTCGACGAACCCTTCGAACGCGCGCGTCCAATCGTGCGACCACGGGGCGCCCTGGTCTACCGAGGAAGTGAATCCCCCCGGCGTATACGTGAACGCCTCTCGCCACGGTTCGCCGATCCAATTCGGAGGAACGTGGAACTCGTCGCCCCAAACCTCGAACCCCTCGAAGGTCTCCGAGCCGCCCGTGAACTCTCCCGTCGTGACGTTCGAGAAGTCAGTGAGAAGCTCAGACCATCCGACGTCGTTCGCACCTTGCGAGGTCGTAGCGTCCGTGAAGCCGAGCACGACCGCCGCCGCTTGTGCGATATCGACCGAAAGCGTCGAGCCCTCTCCGTCGCTTGAGGAGCGCACCGCGACGAACTCGCCGAGCCACGGGAACGCGTCCCCGCCCTCGATCAAATCGTTCAGCGCCGCGCACACCTCCGCCGCGGTAGCGTTCGCGGGATCTTCAAACGTCGCGACCGCGGGATCGATCGTGACAAGCTGGCCCACGCCGTCGATCGTTACGCCGAACGCCTTCGCGGAGGAAAAGTCGAACGGCTCCGCGTTGGAGCCTATCTTGATCGCGCGTGTCCCGAGGTGATCCCAATCTTCCCACGGGGCGCGCAAGCGCTCAACGTAGGCGGTGAACTCCGCCCATGCCGCCGCCACTTGTTGAGAGATCCACTCCCACGCCTCCGCCTCCCCCACGCGCCCGCTGGTCGCCTCAATCTCGAAGCTCGGGTTCTCGAAGGGGGTCGGGATTTCCTCGGGAGAGAACGCCGCTCCGAGCGCCTCGTCGGTCATTGGCTCTTGATAGATCACCGCGCCGCCGAACGTGCCCCGGTAGCCTTGCCGCATCGGGAAATATGCGGCGTGAGTCGCGGGCCCGAATGAGATCGCGTCGGTTGCGTTTCGGGCGATCTCCGCGTCGTCAACCTTGAGGGTCGCGAGGGTCACGCCGTCGACAACGACCCGTAAGGTCCGATCGTCGAAGCCAGCCGCGGCGCCCTCGTCGCCTGTCCAAGCGATCCCGAGTTCGAGTTGCTTCCCGTCGTAATCGCCGGGGGCGAACGGGGCCCTCGCCTCGACGAAGCTCGCCGAGCCTAGCGAATAGATCGTCGCGACTAGCTCCTCGGTCTTCGCATCCCAGTAGAGCGCGAAGCCGTTGTCGACTTGCGGATCGCCGACGAGGAACGTCCCCCCCATCGTTATCAGTTGGCAATACTGAAAACCGAAAGCGAGCCCCTGGAAATAGAACAGATCTTGAAGCCCGAACCTCCCGACTATCGCGAAGGGTTCCCCGATCCCCTTCCATGCTCCGTCTGCTCGGAGCAAAGGTCGGGGAGAGATCGTCGTGTTCTCGATCAGCACGGTCGACCCCGAGGGAACGGAAGAAACAACGGACCACTCGTCGACCTCGACGACCGAGTTCCACGCCACGTCAACGACCCGTAAGGACACCGGCGCTCCGAAGTTGGAGCCGATCGGGACGTGGATCAGATCCGCCGCGGGGAAGAACAGATCGCCATCTTCCCCAAGGTCGCCGTCGTATGCTTGGCGGTTACGGGTCGCCAGCCGGTTTATGATCCACGGCTCGAAGCGATCGACCTCGACCTCGTTGAACCAATGAACGAGCACGTCCGCCCCACTACCGAAGACCTCGGTCGCGCCAGCGAAGAGCCTCGCGACCATCCCCGCTTGTTGCCAGTTTGAACCGATCGGGGCGGGCAACGTTTGGAAGATCGTCGTCAAGTCGATCGGGCCCACCGAGGAGATCGCGATCCATGTCGAGCCGTTGTGATACTGCGCGGTCACCGTCGCCGCCGTCGGCGTCCCACTGAACACGAGGCGCGCTTCACCGCTCGTCACGCCATCCCACGGGATCGACACATGCGCCGCCGCGGGGAGCCCCGCCCAACCATTCGGATCGTCGACGCTCGCGAAGTGATACTTCCAGAACCCGAGGTCGCTCGCCGCCTTGCCGTGGAGCGCCGCCCACTCTCTCGCCGCCGCTTGATTGAACGGGGAGACCAGCGCCGCGAACGCGCCGTCGTAAGAGCCGCGAGCTTGCGCCAAGAACCGGATATCGGCGTCGCCCCACTTCACGCGCAAGGTTGGATCGAAGCCGAGCGATTGACCGCCGATCCACCCGCGGAGGTACGGACCCCACGCGCGCGATATGTAAAACTCGTTGAACGAGTCGCCTCGCATGATCGGTGTGAGCGGCTCTCCGCCTAAATAGGTTGACGTCTCGGGCATCTCCCCCGACGCCTCGACGCCGTTCCCTTCCTCTACGCCCGCGCCGTCCTCGAAGCGGTTGAGGTTCAGATATTGAACGGCTTGGCTATTGTAGGGGAAGACGATCCCCTCGATTCCGACGGCGCGCTCGAACTTGTCCAGATCGGACGCGTCGAGAACGAGAGAGGGATCACCGGGATTCACAACGAGGTCGGCGTTGTCCTCGGGTAACCACCAATGCGTCGGATAGCTCACGCTCGCCCCTTCCTAGATCTGCGTCGACGTTGCACCGTTGATCAAGACCACCGTCCCGAGCCGCGGGAATTGGTGATTCGAGATCGGCACGTCGTCAGAAACGCCGTTGAGTAAGAAATCGTCGGGACCGGCTCCGATCTTTCGAACACCGGGAACGTCGCGAACCACGTTGAAGATGTCCGACCACGAAATCTCCCCCGCGGGGTTGCCGTCCGCGTCCTTGTAGTTGTAGCCGAAGTCGACGTTCGCGTTCGCGGTCCCGTCGTCTTCGAGCGGCTCGAACCAATCGACGAGCGCCGCTTGAATCGCCGCCTTGACAGCGGTCGCCGAGTAACCTTCGCGGAGCCAGATCGTCGCCCGAACGTCAACGTCGAGATACGCGGGATCGAGAACCTCGACTTGAAACGTGATCGTGTTCGGATAGGTCTCGGTAACCATCGCCAGAACCGACGCCTTGAGAGCCGCGCTCGGCGTGCTCCCGCTCGACGGTATCACGTAGAGCCGCCCGTGATTCTCGCTGATCCCCGTGTCCTCGTTCGACGAGAGCATGAGCGCGCGACCTACGCCGGGAACGCGTAGAGCGTTGATCTCGTAGTCCTCGCGGGCGACCGTGCGGTTCAACACGCGGAGTGATTGCGGCGCCAACGAGCGAGCCGCCTCGACGGTCTCCCTCTCCGCTCCCCCCGCCGCCGCCGCCGCGTTCGTGCTTCGCAGATAAGCGGGATTCCCGAGCGAGTCGGAGAACGTACCGACGAGCTTGACGAGAGACGCCGCGTCGACGTTGCCTTCGAGCCCTCCGCCCGTCTTATAGTCGGCGGTTATGGTGTCCCCGTCGGGCGGGATCTTCCCGTTCGTGCCGTCGCCGAAGCCGATCGTCGCGTGATCGTTCTGGTCAACCGAGACCGTGAAGTGGAGATCGTTCGGACCGCTTTCGAGGAAGTTGTCGACCTCCGTCCACCCCGTCGGGTAGCTGGTCGTCGAGATCTCGATCGACCCGTCGAGGTACGGGGAGAACGGGAGGAACTTCTCTTGATCGGCGAGACCATCCGACGTGAAGACCGTTTGCTTTGTGAGAGAGTGCTCCCATTGCACATCGACCGTGAGGCTCCCCGCGGGAATCACGGGATCGCCCGAGCCGTCCCACCCTATGATCTCGCCCTTGATCGGATCGGTGACTTCGAGGGTTTGAATCACTGAGCCGAGAGGGACCGGCACGTCGCCCGCGAGCGGTCCGTTCGCAAGCGTGATCGTGCAATCGGCGGTCGCGGCGCTGGCGCCGCTCAACTCGTAGCCGATCAGCTTGGCAAGCGCGATCGCGTTGCGCCTGAGTTGCACGAAACCCCATCGGCCCTCGGGCGCTTGGTTGTCTTGGTAGTAGATCAACACGTCGAGGACGAACGCAAACATTTCGAGGATCACGTTCCCGAAATTGGCGATCTCGAAATCGGTCCACTCGGGGAAAACGCTCTTCGCTAAATCGATCAAGCGCGAGCGCATCGCGTCGAAGTCCTTGTCGGTGTAGTCGTAATTTTCGGGAAGGATCGACACTGTTACCTCCGCACTTCGATGACCGCTTCGTTCGTGCGATCTGAATTATAACCTAACGGCGTGTAGGAAACGAACACTCGAAGCGCAGTATCCGAAACCTCAACGCGGGCGCGGGTCACACGAACCCGAGTCTCGAAGCGAGAGATCACTTCGGCGGTCATTTGGAGGGCGAGCCCCTGGATCGTCGAGTTGTGGATCTTCCGGTGCTTCAAGTTGATCAAGCGCGTTCCCACCTCGTCACGCCACGGAAGCTCGCCGCGCTGATCCGCCGTCGGTCCGATTATGCCGATTAGCTCGGCAAGATCCGAGCGGAGCAACTGGTCGCCGGTCGTGTTGGCGAAGTCGCCCTTGCCGTCCCTTTGAAACGGGGTGATCAATCCTCGACCGAAATCAAGAGCCATCGCTTAACACCTCTGCTTTCCAAGCGCGAGCGTGAGTTCGAGCACGGGATCAATGATCGCGTCCGCAATTTCTCGAAGCACTTGCGCCAGCGTGAGAATGATCTCGATTATCGCGTCGAGCCCCTCCGCGAGATTGTCCGAGACGAGTTGACCGAAACACGGGATTTCCTCGCCGCCAATTAGACCAATGAAGATATTGAGGAGCAAGATGATCCGACCGATTCCCTTGAGCGCCTCCGCCGTCGAGAGAACCCCGTCGTCGACGGTGCGCTGAGAGCACGCGAGGATCGCGTTCAGCGAAACGTCGTTGAGGTCCGCGGCGCGGTCGATCAGATCGGCGATCCTCTGAACCTGCGATTGAATATAGAGCAAGTCGGCGGCGATCCCTTCGAGTAGTTGCGCGAACGCTTCAAGCGTTTTCTTGATCATGCGCGGGATCGAGAGTTGCGGGATCATGGCGAGGAGCTTGTCGAGGATCTCGGCGAGGTTCGGAATGCACTCTATGATCTTGGTCGGGTCGAGTTCCGTGATTGCGTCGACGCCGCCCTCGACACACTTGAAGATCGCCAGCGCGAAATCAATGATATCGAAGATCGGTTTCAGCGGCGCCAGCGCGGGCCCGATCTGCGAAAAGAATTGAAGCGGAACGTCGGCGGCGTGCGGGATCTTTTCGATACCATCCCAAATGTGCGAGAGGCAAAAGCCACCGGGAAAACAGATCTCGTCAATCGAGGGTATCTCGGGAAGAGCGAGGCACGGGATGTCGTCGGGAGACCAAACCATTTTTCAACCCTGTATCGGCTTCGTCGAGGGCATGACGATCCGATCGTTAATCTGTACCTGCGCGCCCTTGATATCGATCAGCGGAGCGTCGAGCGCGAGCGTCCTCTCCGCGCGAATGAGCGCCGAGTTCTGATCAGCGTCGAGCACGAACTCGACCATCGTTTCCTCGGTCCCCTTCACGTCTCGAACCGCCTTGAGCGTCGCTTGCCGCGAGCCGCTCCCTTTCTCTTGCTCGGTACTGAGCCCGAGCGCCGACGCCGCGCTCCCCCCGATTTGCAACGTCGTCGACTCGCCAGTGAACACCGACTCGATCACGATCGCTTTGTTGATCGCGTAGCACCGAACGCGCGTCATGACCGCGGCGATCTGAGAAGCTACCGTTCCCGCCGAGAGCGTCCCGTCGCTCGACTGCGAGGCGTCGAGGGTAACGCTCTCCTCGGTCGCGAGGTTGACCGCCGCCGTGAGCGTCTTGCCGTCTAGGTCCGAGAACGGACCCGTCACAGAACCGGCAACACGAGCCGGATCAGCGCGGTTGTCGAGCACAACGCGGAACGGCCCGAAGCCGAAGACCTTGATCCTCGGATCGGTATACTCGGGGAACTGCTCGCCGTCGCCATGCCAGCCGGGAGCCCAAACGGGTTGATCTGGATCGCCGTTTACGAACATGCAATAGACATCAGCGCCCACGGGGGGGACGTAGTTGCGCCCCTCTTGCGCCGAGCCTCCCGCCCCGAAGGGGAGGGCCCAAACGCTTTCGGGTTCGATCAGCCCAGGGATGACGAACTTGATCCGCCCGATATAGGGAAGCTCTTCCGCGTTCGGATCGTTGGGGTCGTTCTCGATCTTGACGACGGTCCCCGTGTAGAGCCCGAAGAGCTTGTCGGGATCGTCGTCGTAGAACTGATCGTCGTATGCGTGCGGTGTGTTCATGTCACTTGGGCCCCGCGGTTCGCGGTAGCTCTACCCCCTTGCGTTCCCACTTCTCGCGATCCGATCTCGGAAGCGCGGCGACTTGCTCGGCTGTCAACGCGACGGCGTCGCCCTTGCGGTTGCCTTCCGAATCTTCCCAAACGTAACCCAAAACAAGCGTATCTTTGGGCCCCCTGATTCGAACGACGTGTCGCGTGAGTTTCCCGACGGGACCGCCCGACGAGTCGTTTATGTTCTGTTTGAGCGTCTTCTTTAACCTCGCCTTCACTTGGTCGAGCGCGTTCTTTTTGCCTTCGAGTTCCTGAACGAACTGGCCCGGTTTGATCAGGGTTCGAACCTTGGTCAAGTAGTAGTTCCCCGACCACGTATCACCGACGCCGAGAAGCTCGACGACTTGCTTCGCTCCGATCTCGGGGTGTCCGATCGTCTTCCACTTCGCCGAATATTTCCCCTCCGCCGTGAGCCGCCATCGCGCGTCGGCGCGGAGCTTCGCCTCCGAGGTAGGCATGAGAAAGATCGGTCGATCGACTTGGCGCGTAACGCGGATCTGTCGCTCTCCCTGGTAGTCGTCTGGATCGCCATCTTCCTCTTCCTTGCCGAGCGACGTGAACTCGGTATCCTTCGACGACCCGTAAGCCTCGCTCCATTCCTTCGTGATCGGATCGCGCGCCAGCGTCCGAACGCGGGTCACGCCGCGCGTCAAGTTTCCCTCGAACGAGGGGAGCGCTAACACGTCGCCTTGACCGGGGTCCGCGGCGTAGATGTAGATACGGGTCGGTTGCAACTCGAAGGGGCGCCGGTGAAAGTGAAACCCCAAGTGATCGAGATAGAACACGAAACCGTTTCGCTTCGCCAGCTTCGATAGAAAGCGCATGTCCGAGACGCGTTGAGAAACCTCGTGATAAACGATCTCGCTCGTGTCGTCGACGTGTAGAAGCTCGCCCTCGAACCCGTACTCTTTCGCAATCTCGATCGCGATCGCCGAGTGCGACATCCACGACCAGATCCTTCGGCGCGGTTTGCGGTCCATAAGGATCGCCGGGGAGCGCGCCTTGACGGTTAGCGGGTCGGTCCCTGAAACCTTTTGAACGATCACGTCGCGGGGCGCTCCCATGTCGCCGGGGTAACCCCATTGCACGCGGAGCCGTTGCCCCTTCACGAACGCGGGCTCGTCGAGGAGCTTGAGATCCGTGTTCCTGAGAACGAGCGTCGCTTGATCGAGCTTCTTTTCCTCGTCGTCGAACGTGAACGAGAGGAGCCGATCTTGAAGGTATCCGATCAGCTTCTCGCCCTCGTCGGCGTGAATCAGCTTCACGAATAGACGCACGTCCGCGAAGGGCATCCCCTAGATCTCCCTTCGTCGGTTCGAGTTCATGATCTCCATTCGCACCAAGCGCGACGACGGGATCTTGAGTTGCGACGACGGCGTGAGCGCGATCGTCGGATCGTGTATGCCGTTGAAGTCGGCGATGATCCACCAAAGGCCGCACGCGCGATCGGTATCTATGGCGCGGAAGTAGCGACCCGCAAGGTTAAACAGGGTGTCGCCCTCCGCGACGACGTGCGTCCGGTTGTCGGTCTCTTCGCGGAAGCGGAACGGTTGACGCTCGACGAGGTAGTCGCGCCCCTCGTCATCGGTCAGCCCGAACACGAATCGGTAACGACTGTTGAAATAGATCGCCATCTAGCACCTCACCGGAACGACCCGAGATCTCGCGCCGCCTCCATTGTGATCCGCGAGATCGGCGCCTCGTCGAACTTGAGTTGAGCGGTCCAGATCATCGGGCGCATGAGCTTGTCGAATCTCGCGTAACGGAAATGACAGGTTATCAAGCGCACCCGCAACGACAAGACGTTCCCGATATTGAGGCGCAAGGGCGGGGGCGCCGCGCCTATGATCCCCTCGCTCGGTCCGGTTTGCGGCTCGGGGTCGGGAGGGTAGAGACACGAGATCAAAAACTTCCGACCCTCTTCGCCTTTCTCTACCGCGAGATCGAAGCGCTCGTTTGACGGGACGTCGTTGCGGAGTTCCTGAACGACCAGCATTCGGTTGTAGTAGATCTCGAAAGTGACCGGGACGTTCTTGTTCGCCTTGAATTGGTGGTATCCGTGCGACATGCCCATCGGGGATTGCATGTCGTATTCGGCTTCATAGACTTCCTCGATCGCCGGGGGGTTGAAGAAAAACTCGAACGACTCGCCGCTCCGCTCGTTCGTGATCGAGCCACGAACCACCGTCACGTCGCGACCGAAGATGTCGCTCAAGTTGCGATCGCCGCTTGGCTTGTTCGCCGGTTTTGCGTTCGGGTCTTGTGCCATCGCAACTCCCCTATTCCATCGCGCGCTCGGTCGCTTCGACGTTCTGCTTGTGGACTAACTCCATGACTTTTTCGCCGTCGATCTCGGCGACGAGTTCGACCGGGCGACCCGCAAGCGCATCGATCGCGCTGGCGATTCGGTTGAACTCTTTCTCGTATTGGCCCGCGCGCTCCGAGGTGAGTTGTCCCGCCGCGCGCTCTTGCGCCATGTTGTATTTTTGTTCTTCGAGTTCGCCGAGCAACGAGGTAACCCCACCGCGCGCTTGCGCTATGTCGGATGTGATTCGCGCCTCTTGCGCCCGCTGCCCCGCTCGTTGAAATTGCGCTTGTATCTTATCGTGCCTCGCTTGTAGGAGCTTGCTTGACCCCGCCGAGACTTCCCTTTTCCCGGTCACCGGATCGACGTATCCTGTTTGAACATTCATGAGCCGCCGCTGCATAATGTTTCCGAAATTGCCTAGCGAGATCTTCCCGCCGAACAGATCCGAGAACGTCTTCCCTATCGCGCTGAACGACTCAACGAAAACTTGCTTCATGTAGCGGACGGTTTCGATCAAACCCTGGATCGCGTGAACGATAAACATGATCACGTCTTTGATAAAGACCGCCACGTCGTAGAGCGTTCCCATTACCGCGACCAGTGTTCGGAAGCCCTCGACAACGTCCGCCGCGGTGACGCCCTTCAACGACTCGCGGATATCCTTCGCGAGATCCATAACGCCCGACATCATGTCGATCGCGATCTCGCCGAGACCCGCAAGCGCAACGCCTGTTTGCGCGCCCGCGTCTTCCCACTTGCTCATCGAGCCAGTGAACATGCTGGTCGCGTCGACACCTATCAAGTCGAAGAATTTTTTCTTGAGGCGGTCGAGCGGCTCCGCGAGCATGTCGACGCCGCGGTCGAACCCCGTCTTCAACCCCTCCCAAAAAAGTTCGGCCCGCTTGAGAAAGCGCGTGAACCCGTTTATGAACGCGTTTAGCCCGCTCGAATTCATCTTGTCGAGTTCCTTTTCGGTCGCCGACGAGAGCGATCCTTGCGACCACAACTCGGTAACCGCCTTGAACCCGAGCTTGAACTTTTTGACGAAGCCGTCCCACGTCGACCCCATCCCCCCTACGTTCTTTTGGAACCCGCGGAACATGGCATAAAACGCGATCCCCAAACCTCCGATCAAGAGGGTCAACGGACCGAGCACGAGAATCATTTTTGCGAACGAGAGGATGAGCCCGCCGACACTGAACCCGAGGAGAGTCAAGATCCCCTTGAGCATGAGGAGCGCGCCAGCCGACGCAATGATCGAACCGATCGCTCCGAACACTCCGATGATCGCCGTCCGCACGCCGGGAGGGAGCGCGTTTATGAAACGAGCGATCGCCTCCGTCGTTTTGTAAACCGCCTTCGTTACGAGCTTCATGATCGGGAGAGCGCCCTCGCCGATGGTGACCTTGAGGGTCTCGGTCGCGCCGGTCAAGAGTTGCTTTTGCCCCGCGTAGGTTTCGAGGAGCGCGTCGGCGAAATCTCTCGCGGCGCCCTCCGACGTCTTCGCAGTCTTCGCCCACGTTCGAAGCTCTTCCGTCGATAGCTTTTGGATCGCGGCGAGTTTCTCTTCCTCCGACGCGAAGCGGGCGATCTCGAAGCGCATCGCCTCGATCGCTTGCTTGCCCTTGAGGGTCTTGTCGGTGCCGTCAACCGTGATCGTCCGTGAGGCGTTCGCTACCGCGTTGTAAGCCGCCATACCACGCCGCCCGAACCCGAGGGTCGTCGTCAAGAAAGCCTCGGCGTCAGTGGCGCCCTTGAGCTTCTCGGAGAGGTCTTGCATTACGTCGATGAACGGTCGAACCTTTCCGTCCTCTTTGTCGAAGACGTCGATCCCCTTTTTCTGGATCAACTGTTGGGTTCGCTGGTCGGTCGCGAGTCGCGCGAACGATTCACGGAGAGAGGTCGAAGCGATCGACGCTTCGATGTTCTGATTCCGCAAGAGCCCCATTGTGATCAAAGTGTCGTCGAGACTTTGCTTGTAGAGGTTCCCCGAGGTCGCCGCGCGAGAGAGCCCCGTCGAAAAATCGCGCGCTTGGAAGTTGGTCATCTGAGTGATCTTGAGGAGCTTGTCGGTCACGACCGAAGCGTTTTTCGCCTCGCCGACGTAGCCTTGCATTTCGATCCCCATCGCCTTCATTGTGCCGACGACGGCGTTCGCGGCGTCCGCGAGACCGACTTGACCGAGGGAGCCGGTCGCCAGATCGAGAACGGGGACAAGGGTCGACATCTGCTCTTGTGCCGTGAGACCAGCGGTCGCGAGATTGGTCAACCCTTCGACCGCCTCGTCGGGCGAGAACTTCGTTCCGAGGGCGGCGTCGAGAGCCGAGTCGTGAAGCGCTTTCAAGTCGGCGGTCGTCGCCTGACTGATCACGCCGATCCCCGCGAGCCCCTGTTGAAAGTTGCCCGCGGCGTTCGCGGCATTGGCGACGCCAGCGGTCATGCCCGCGCCGACCTTGAAGGTCGCCATCGCGGTTGCCATTTGCTTGAACCCGTTCGCCATTCCCGACGACGCCGCGCGAACCTTGTTCGACATATTCATGAAGTTGCGACCGGCCCGACCGAAGACCGGCGACGCCGCGTCTTTCGCCCAAAGCTCGAAGCCCGCTCCCATGTTCGCAAGCGCCATCGTCTACCCCTTGAACCCCTTCACCTCCGCCTCGCGCTGATCGATTATCCGCTCGATCAATAGCTCCACCCGGTAGAGCGGCATCGCGAGAATTTCGGAAGGTTGGAACGAGCACCCGCCGCCGAAGATAGGAATCCAGTTTAGCTCATGAAACAACGTCGCGATTCCTTCCTCGCCTAGCGAGCCGAACCCTAGCGTTGCAAGCGCCGAGCGCGCTTGCGCTTCCGTCTTCCACGCCCAGGCAGGAATAAGGAAGCATCGAAAGGGACGTCGAGCACCGACGTGAACCCGCACCGGCAAGTGATTTCAATCTCGGTGTCCATTCCGCAATCGTTTTCGTCCATCGCGTCGCGGAGATCCTCCGCCTCGTCGCTGGTCAATTCCGAAAGCCAGTTGAGGAACTCCGACTCGGAGAGACCCTCGATCTTTTTGATCCGCGTCCGCAACGCGCATGAGGACACGCGATCGGGATACTGCTCTTGAAGTTTCTCGAACCGATCCTCGTCGGAGCCGAGCGCGTGACGGTAAGAAACCGTCTTCCCGCCGATCTCAATGTTGAACGTTCCGCCCCGCTCGAACACCGCCGCGCTCTCTTCCGAGAGTTCCTGAACGGGAAGCTCTTCGAGCAGGTTGACCCGATACTCGCCGCGCTTACCGCACGCGGGGCACTGAGTTTCGAAGTCGTAGAGGGTTCCGTCGCGGAACGAGATCGTGCGAAGGTAGATGAACGCCGCGAAGCGATCCCCGCCGAGCACCTTGTTCCAGTCGGGCTTGTCCCCCTCCGCAAGCGACCCGTAAGGACCGGGGTCGACGACCCGCAAGCAACACGCGTCGAGGAGCGCTCCGATCATTTTCGATTGTCGGTTGCTCTTCCCGCTCGTGACAAGATCCTCGTCGGCGACGGTCATCGCCCTGAGTTCTACTTTTGCGCCGGAAGGTAATTGAAAGATCTCGGTTCTCATGTTCTTCACCTCGTCGTTTGGCTTTACCTCTAACGACGCGAGAGGCGCGTTCTAAGCGCCCCCCGCGTCACGCCTTTACCTGATACGCGGTCACCCTCGGGACAGCGTCACGGGGCAACCTCGCGCGTTCTAGGCCGCGCTCGGGGTCCGCTCCGCGTAGCGCGGCTGGATCGTGACGACCTCGATCCGCACTTCGTCGGCTCCGTTGTCCCAATCGCCCGAGTCGAACTTCCTGCAATAGCAGTCGTAGAGGTGCCACCTCTCGACCTCGGAGCCGTCCCGGTCCAGTTGCACGACCTCGCAGTCGAAGAGCAAGTCGGGCTCGTTGAGCCCCTCGCCCGTCGCGACGTCGACCGTGTTCTTGAACAGGTTGTAGAGGTCGAAGTCGTCGGACGCGCCGCGCTCCATTGTGACCTCCGGTTGCGTCAACGTGCCGGGGGAGTGGTAGGGACGGATGTCCCCCCCCTCCAAATAGGACACGTCCGCCACCTCGGGCGCGATGTTCGAACACTTGTTGAACGCCGCGCGAGCGACGCCGTCGATCTCGACGACGAACTTGAATTTCTTCCACCATGTACGCGGAGTCGCCATGTTTCGATCCCTCCGTTTCCTCTCTCACACCGCGCTAGGCGGCGAGGCTCTCTTCGAATGCCCGAGTGTCTTGGGTGACGATCAGGATTATGTATTCGGCGGGCTTGTTGGTCGCGAGCCCGATCCTGATCTTGAGTTCTCCCGCGAACTCGGTCGCGGGCGGGTTGAGCGCGTCGCTCACGTCGACGAAGAACGCCTCGGAGGGAACCGTCGAGCGGAACGCCCCCACGTTCATCTGCCGCGTGAGGAAGGCGACGATCGCGCGTCTCACGCGCTGGCGCAACACGCGGTTGTTCGGGCGGTGCTTGACCCAAACGAGCCCCTCCTTCAACGACTGCTCGATGAAAATCACACCGCGGCGCTCCCCGATATACGGGAAGTTGCCGCTCGACTTGAGCGTGCGACACCCGTCGATGTGGCGCGTCGTGCCGGGAAGCTGAGTGATCGGGTTGATCCTCTTCGGATAGATCAGATCCCGCTTGCGCTCGTCGAGAACCTCGTCGGTCTCGAACCCGACGCACCCGACCACAACGCCCGCGTTCTGCTCGACGCCCGCGGGGTTGTCGTAGACTCCCCCGAGTCGCGAGTCGTTGCGCGCGTAGACGCCCGCGATGAACCCCGAGGGCGCGACCGCCAAGTTGTCGTCGGACCCGAAGACGTTCTTGTCGGGGTTCGTGATCTCGATCCGCGGCCAGTAGATCGCGGCGAACTCCGACTTCCCGAGGATCGCCGTCGTCGTGTCGACGTAGGTCACCATCGCCGCCGCGGTCGGCACGCTCGCCAGCGGGGGCGGATCGAGGATCGCGAAGCACGAACCGCCGCGCCACGTCTCGCAGTAGTCGATCATGTGGTTCGCGATCGCGTTGCCCGTCTTGCCGGGGATGATCAGGATTCGGAGTTGCTGAACGAGGTCGAGCGCATACGTCCCGTTTTTCGCGGTCGACGTCCCGATGAAATCGGTGTCGGCGATCCCCGAAAGACCGTCGCTCCCGCCCGTCATGGGGCCCCAATCCACGTAACCGCTTCCGGTCGGGTCGCAGTCGGGCTTCGCGACGTCGGGGTTGTAGGGGAGCCCCTGATCGGTCACGGCGATCAGGTTCGACCCGAGCGCTACGTGATTGACCACGGTCTCGACGTAGTTGTCGGCGGTCGAGTCCATCGTGAGGTTCGGGAAGGTCTCTTGAACGACGCCGCTCTTGATCACTTGGAGATTGAACTCGTCGACGTCCCCGCTCGAAGCGAGGAGCGTTCGGATCGTGAGGTCGTCGGTGTAAGCACCCTCGGTCTTGCCGTCGACCTTGAGCGTGTTCTCGGGAGTGGCGTCCGAGCCCGTGTGAAGGAGAACATCCATCCCGAGCGCCGCGGCGAGGTCGGGCGATCCCGCCGTGAGTTGGATCGTCTTCGTCGACCCCGTGAGATCGGTCGCGATCGAGAGTGCGTTCGTCCCGAGGATCGTCGCCGTCGAGTTCGGATCGGCGGCGTCGATCAGCGCCTTCATTTCTGTCGGCGTCACGTTGTCGACGTCGGCGACGTTGCCCGAGCCCGTGGTCGTTCCCGTCGGGAGGGAGATCAGCGCGGCGAGGTCGGTCCCCGCTCCCGCGGCGACGATCAGGGTCGCGCCCGATCCTTTCTGGTCGGTGTGAACCACCGGAACGCCGCCCGCGACGACCGCGAAGCCGCCCGTGATCGAACCGTTGATCAGATTGGCGATATCGAGCGCGCTCGTCTCGCCGCCGACCGCGGTGATCGTTTGGGGTCCGTTGCCGTCGCCCGTGTCGATCGACATATCCTCGCCACCGGCGAGAGCCGCGATCGGATACGCGGCGCCCGAGGTCGCGGTCGCGTCCGCGGCGGTCACTGTCGCGGCGTTGGGGCCCGCGAGGTCCGTCGTGATCCCCATCGTGTAACCGTTTTCGAGGTTCCACGGACCGGCGATCGTTCCGGTGACTACCGCGGCGGTCGCGGCGGCTCCCTCGTTCTGGAGCATTTGCGTTCCCTTGACCGCGGTGAAGCTGTTCTCGTCGAGGGGATCGGTATAGTGACACGTCCTCACGACCCACAAGAACGAGCCGCCGTTGAGGAAGAACCCGTGCGCCGCCTTCGCGACCTCCGAGTTCGTGGTGAACCCGCCGAAGATTTCGACGTATTCCTCCATCGACGTGACGAGGGTCGCGACTCCGATCGGACCTCTCTCGGTGACCCCGACAACGCCGGTGACGGCTGTCGGTTGCGCGGCGATTGCGGGAATACGCGGCGCCTCTTCCAGTATGACGATCTTTGCCGCAAGCAATTCGGTTGAAGCCATGATCCGATCCTCCCTTGGTGGCTCGATTTACCGTTTCCGTTTGCGCGCCTTTTTCTTCGTCGGCTTATCCTCGCCGACGGGCGCTTCGGTCTCCGCCTCGCTTGGTTCTTGCGGGTCGGTGACTCTCTCTTCGCTTTGCTTGGGCTTGACCTGTTCTCGGGCGGGCGCCCCCGCGGGGCGTTCGACCTTTATCGCGCGTTGCCTTTCGGCGTTGCGGAATTCTTCGGCGTGTAACAACCGCGGGTGAATCTCTCGCGACTCCCCCGCGGAGAGGTTGACGGTTCCGCCGCGACCGTACTGATCGCATATGCACCGTCCGACCGAAGCGCACACTTCGGAATGACGGAAAGAAAGCGAGAGAGGCTCTCGCTTCGCGTTCGTTATCCTGGCGAGTGTGTTCGGCTTGGTGTTGGCGGGCATCGCGTTCCCTTCGTGTCTATGGCTCTTCGCTCTCTACCTGTAACCCGTACCCCTCGCCGACGTGCGCGGTGTAACCGCGGCGGAGGATCAACCCATCCCTCTCGTCAACGTCTACCCCTCGGATCATACAAGTCGCGCGAAAACTCCGCAAGTTGTCAACCACCGGAATCGAGTCATAAACCGGCTGGCCCTCGAACGGCATGTCGAGTTCATAGCGCTTCGTCCCCGCGGCGGGATCGTTCGGATCGATCGGAACAGTCAACCATTTGTGATCGCGCAAGAGCAGAACGAGCGCTTGCCCCATGCCGTACAAGTGGCGCGAGTTGTCCGTCCACCCCACAAGCTCGAACGAGAGGTCGACGGTCACCGGCTCTTTGTATTGAATCCATCCGAACGGGTCGGCGGGATCTTCCTCGGGGTCGAGTCGGTTCAACGAGTAAAAGCGATTCTCAACCGTGCTCGGGCCCTGTATGTGGAGAAGCGGAAGCCCCGCTCTCTTGACGAGATCGAGCCCCGTCGCCACGTCGTCGCTGTAGAATTTCGACAATGTGATCCAAACATTTTCGATCACATGGCGCCGGAAGAGACCGATCAACTCCGAGATCACGATCTGAAAATCGGTCTCGGTGGTCATTACGGGTCGGTCGACCGCGTAGGCGTCCGCCGCGATCACTACCTCGCCGGGAATCTCGACGCCGCTATCGTCGAGGTTAGCGATCCTCACGTCGAGGTCGACGGGCATTGTCTCCCCGTCGGCGCCTGTCCACTCGGGGACCGTGGCATAAATCAGATCGGACGTGATCGCGTGAGCCCACGAAGATTCAACCCCGTCGAACTGTACGCTCACGGTCTTCTGTGCGGGCCCTCCGACCGGACCCTCCGCGGGCGGCGACGGCGGGAGTCGAAAATTCGTTCCCTCGATCTTGACGAGGTTCGTTCCCTTCGTCGGTCCGCTCGTCGGGTCAATGCTTGTGAAGGTCGGTATCGCCATCCCTTACCTCTTTCGGAATCCTAGCGGGCCCAACGACGCGAGGAGCCGCTTCTCGAACCGGCGCGTCGCCTCTTTCTCCCACTCCTCATAAGACGGCACAAGGAAAGGCCGCGGCTTGAGACCGGGATGGGAGATCACGCTCCCCACGGGGGGGATACCTTCGACAACCTCTTCGAGCTTGAGGAAGATAAAGAAGCGGTGCATCTCGGGGGTGACCTCTATGAGATACGGCTTCGTCCCTTCCTCTTGCATCATGGCTATGTTTTCGAGCCGCTCCCCGTAGGTCGACCGCTCCTTTCGGTGAACGCCCACGAAATACCGATCCGCGCGGAGCTTCGTCACGTTGACACTGTGGAGCAAGTCGGCGTTGTTGATCAGCGCCTTCGTCGATCCCTTGCGCGCCTTCGTGCCGGGGGCGGGCGGTAGCTGGCGAAGTGCGATCGTCGTGTCGGCGAGTTTCGCGAACGCCTTCCCTCCCGGTGCTTGGTTTCTAATGCCCATCCTGATCTTGGATTTGAGCATTTCCGCCTCTTGCGCGAGGATCGTCAAGGTTTGCGTCTTCGCGATAGCCGCCGCCGCCGCGAGGTTAGCCGCGCTCTCGAAGGCTCCCGTCACGTTGACGCCCATCATCATGTTCGGCGCCCCTGTCCCTTCCTGTCGGGCTTGGCGTGAACGAACACGAGGTTACGGGTCGCCCCCGCCGCCGAGTCGATCCCCATCCCCGCGTCCTCGACTTGCGTCACGTAGAGAGGGGAGTCCGCCCAAGAAATGATCAGGGTTCCCGAGGGGCGACGAAGCTCGGAGATCTTGTCGCCGAGCCCGATCCTTACCTCTCCGCTAGGGAGAACGAGACCGAGGCGTTCGAGGTCGTTGAGGTGAAGCGTGAAGATCGCCTCCGTGTCGACGTGCTCTCCCCCGCCTGTCATTTCCTCGCGCCCCCATATCCCGCGATCAACCTGACAGGGGATCACGTCGGGGTCGTGAAAGCGAACCGAGTCGTCGCCGAACTGAGAGCCGTCGGCGACCGGGATGGTCTCGCCGAACCGATCGTCGTAGCCGCCGCCCACAACGAGGCTCGTCGCCTCGGTGTCGAGACGTTCGAGCACGATCGCGGCGCGCTGTATGAGTCGCCCCCGGTACATTAGACCGCCCCCATCCCGAGCGGGGAGCGGAACGCCCCGAGGATTCGATCAACCGTGGGGTTCCCCGTGAGCGAGTCCGGTTGAAGCGATGCCGCCGACGACGCCGCTTGATACTGAACTTCCTGATCGCGCGTCTTCTCTTTCGTGATCGGTCCCGAGGGCCCCACGCCTCCGCCGTCCGCGAGCGGCGTGAGGTAGTCCGCGACGAGGAGCAACGCGGCGCGCTTGATCAAGGGCGGCGTTTCTCCGTAGCTCAACGGGATCTGCGAACCGGGCGACGTCTCTCCGACGGGATCGTTCGGTCCGAGCGTCGTGTATCCGAACACGCCCTCGACGCCTATGTTCTGGCGCCCCTCTATGAACGGGATTCCTTGCTCCTCGATAATGATCGGGTTCGCGGGATCGAGCGCCGCGACCGTGAAGTCGAACGAGACTCTCGGATTCGATCGGTCGTCGGGGCGCGTGAGCCCTTGCGTTAAGTGCCGGTTGTAGATCCTGAACGAGCCCTCGATCTCTTGCTCCAAGTCGTAGATCGTGAGCTTCGTCACCGCGCAGATCGGGAGGGAGAGCAGGAAGTCGATCCCGCGAACGTCCTTTCGACCGTCGAGCAGGAACGAGCATTGACGAGGCTCGAACCACATCTTCGTCGCGGTGTCGATCGTGGCGGTCGCCAACTCGATCGCAGAAATGATCCGCGCGTCGGTCCAGGGCGGATCGGTGAACCCCTCGTCGCGCACGTCTTGGATCGATACGTAACCGGACAAATCCCCGCGCTTCGGTTCGGAGAGTGACGACTCGTGCGTCGTTGACGTGTTGTAATAGCTGATCGCGTAGTAGTAGGACGGATCGCCCGCGCCGTCGTCGTAGAAATAATTTTCGACGCCAACAACGAGCGGGACACGGGTCGCAACCGTCGTGATCTCCGTCCACGGTCCCTCGGGCCCGGTCGTCGAGCGGTAAACCTTTTGCACGTCGAAGTTGCTCATGACGTTCGCAAGCTCGTCAACGTGCCATCGGATTTTGATCGTCGCCATGTCGCTAGTCCTCGGTTACGGTTGTGATCTCCGGTTTCAAATTCTCCGCTGTATCTACTTCGGGCGCAAGATCGCGCGCACTGGTAATGCGCGGCTTGAGATCCGCGACGGGGGTCACCGGGGCGACAACGGCGCCAATCTCGGGCGTTAGATTCTGAGTCTTCCCCACGTCGGGCTTGAGGTCGACCGCGGAGTCGATCGCCGGTCTCAACGTGGTTGTTCCATAGATCGCGAGGTGAAGCCCCACAAGGTTGAACTCGTTGGAGAGGATCGCCATATCAAACCCTCGTGAAGCCAAGGTTAGCATGGAACGTCGCACCGTCGCGCGTCGCCGTCGCCTCGATCAGATATGGAACGTGTCGATCCAGAACACCCGACCCGCAAGAGAACTCGAAGACCCCGTCGCTCGAAGGCGTCGAGCTTGTTCCGAGATCGGCGATCTCGAAGCCGCCCCCGTCCTTAATCTTAGCGCTCATGGTGTCGACGTCGATCAAGCGTTGCCCGTCGAGGTTGAGCCAGATATTCGCCGCGAAGATCGCGCCGTCCTCGCCCATCGAACAACCGAACTTGAGATCCCCAACGCTCGCATACTCGCCCTTCCAAACGTCGCGGTTATACGGGATCTTGACTTCGAGAAACCAAAATCCAGGGGCGTTCGGTTGAAATGCGGTCCGGTATTCTCCGCTCGATCCGATCTCCGTGATCGTGACCGGGACCGCTTGAAGCGCGCCGTCGCGCCAGATCGAAACGATGAACGAACCCGCGAGCCCGCTCTTCTTATCGAAGCCGTTCAACTCCCACGCGGGGAACTGATCATAAATCGTTTGACCGACTATGATCTCGCGGCTCATCTCATTCCTCCGTCGGCTCGTCGACTTGGTGGAAGTGCGGGCTCGCTTTCATGAACCGTCGAAGATCTCCCGGCGACACGTTCGCGGGAATCCATTCCTCGGTGCCTGGAACCTTCGAGCGCTTGAGCACCTCCGCGACGAACTCCGAGCAGAACAGGCGACCGTGCGAGTGAATTGCCTTGTCGACTTCCCAGCCGCCGACCCGTAAGAGCACGGCACGGAGTAAGCCGACGAGCAACCCTCGCCAATCGTAACGCGCCATTCCGACGAATCTCCCCATCGCCCTCATGCCTATGCCGAGATCGAGGTCGCTCTCCCAGTGCTCGATGTAGTCGAAGCGCGCGAGGTATCGAGCGTCTATGTCCCGCGGTCCCCGCTCGTCGATCTCGGTAGCGCGCCACGCTCCCCAAAACGGATCATCGTGCTTGACGAGCGAGTGGTTCACGCGGGAGCGCGTCGCCCACCGGATCAGCTTCCCATACCACTTGCGGGTCGCGGTGAGGCAAACGAGAATTCGGCGGCGCGTGCTCATTATTCCCCGCTGTATTCTTGGTCGAGGTGAACTTGAACGTCGGGATACCTGACTCGACAATACTCGATCTCTCCGCCGTCCTCGGTCTTGTACGGCTGATCGTCCGAGATCTTGATCGTTACGCTGTAGAAGTATGGCATCGGCGCCCCAGGGGGGGCGACCGCCGTTCGTAGCGTGAGCGGTTGGGGGAAAAGATACTCGTACCACTCGATCGTGTTCTCGTAACGGTCGACCGAGATCTTCACGAGACTCGTGAACCTGTCGAGGAAGTCGTCGAGGTTCTTGTAAACCGTTTCTTTGATCGTCGTGCCGTCCTTTGCCTTGTAGATGATCAGCAACGGCGAGTGCATTCGCGCGTTTTGCGACATCTTGAGCCACACCGACGAGATAAGGATCGCCTGTCCCCATCCCTGATCGGGGTTCTCCGCTGGCGCGACCATGAACGCCGAATCGAAGTTGTTGTAAGCCACGTTCCCCCCCGAGGTGAACGGCTCGAAGTCGGCGCCGTCGGTGTCGTCGAGATCGAAGAGATCGTCGCCGACCTTAGTCGCGGTAAAGGTCTTGCCGTTGAGAGAGGTCGTGCCGCCCACGTCGCTGAACGTGACATGCATCCCGGTCTCCACGCCAGCCGCGACGACCCGCACGCGCACCGGGGCGCCCGCGCTTGTTGCGACACTCTCGACCGCCAAGTCGCCAGTTGTCCACCCCTCCGAGGGCTTGGCTTGCCATGTCTCGGGATCGCGGAAGTCGTGACAAGGCAAGCTGTCGGTGTAAAGCGCGTTAGGTGATAGTCCGCTGATCATCCCCATGCCTCCCAGTTGAAACCGACGGAGATCCCGCTCCGTCCTTTTGCTCTCATGCTGATCATGAAATGGTCTTCGCGAACGTCGATCACTTGAATGTCGGTCGCGTTGCTCATTTCGGAATTAGAGATCGCGACCTTCGGAATCTCCGCGAAGCGAAAACCGAACTGGACACAAACCCGGTGTTCCGTCCATCCGTTGCTATTGGCGTAAAGCTCTTGATAGGAATATCCCGACGTCCGCTTGAACCTCGGGCCCTTTGTTTGGGCGGTCGCGACGATACCTTCGAGCGAGGTTTGGAGCGCCTCGGAAAGCTCGGTCGCAAACCAAATCTTGAGCCACCTCTCCGACGGGTGAAACGAGATATTCTCGATCGCCGGAAAGCCCGCTCGCTCGGTCTCGACCTCCACATAGCCCTGATTCGGAACAGCGTCGAGACCTCCAAATTCGTAGAGATAGGACATTAGTAATTCTTCTCCATGCCTAGCATCGCGGAATTGAGGTTCCCCGAGAGCGCCGAGTGATCGAAAATCCATTCGATATAATCTCCGACGTCGAGGTCAAGGATCACGGGGGGAAGAGTTATCGCCTGATCCTCGTTGCCGTAGTTCCCCGTTCGGAGCCGCGTCCCGGTGACCTCGGTCGTTCCGTTCTTGCGAACCCACGCCTCGCATGTCCAAGTGAACCCGCCTGTGCTGTCGATATTTGCAAATCCGCTAACGTGGTATTCGCCCTTGAAAGCCGCATAGAGTCTGGTCGGATTCGTAGGATTATCCCAGTAGCTAACGTCGGGGTTCCCGCCGTGATCCTCGGTGTCGAACGGGACCGGGGTCGGCGTCCCGAAGTTGCTCGACGCCCACGTCGCCGCGCGCCGAACCTGCAAATGGTGGTGGACCGTTGAGATCCTCATCCACGTTGTCGCGAGACCTCCGTTCACGGCACCGAGCATTATGCTCTCGGAATCGTGCGACAAGAGGACCGAGACGAGCCCGTCGCTGAACGCGCCACTACTCGCGATGTCGACGGTCAACTCGTTATCGCCCGAGAAGTTGCCGACGTAGATCGGCCCGCGGAACATTCCATCGTTAGGGAGCCCGCTCGCCGCGGGAAGCGTGAAGGTGAGATCCGCGGTCGTCTCGTTGCCGGTGTTGTCGGTGCCGTCGAAGGCGAAGATCTTCCCGTCGTCGGTGCCGTCCGTGTACGGTGCGATCAATGCGGTCGTTGTTGAGAGTTGAACGCGTACCCCCGCGCGCACGTAGCCGCTCCCGTCGTGAGGAACCACGAACGCCCAAGCGCTCCCCGTCCAGTAGACGATCGCGCCAGCCCCTACCGCGAGAGAGCCCGCGGTGAGCGTGCCGCTGTCGGTGACCGTGTAGGAATCACCCGCCGTCGCGCTGATCCCGTTGAGATAGGACACACTCCCGTTCCCGACGTGGCTCGTCACGCTGATCGCCGTGTTAAAAAATACCGCGTGCCCGAACGCGTAAAGCTCGGACCACGAAGGCGCCCAATCTTCGCCGAGCACCTTGCCGTAAGGGACCAAGGGGAGCGGCTCGTTCTTCCACTCGCCCGCGGTCTCGTCGTAATAGATCTTGCACCCCATACGAAGCGACGAGAACGTGAGGTCGCTCCCCTTGAGAGACCCCGCGTCTTGCTCGTCGGCGAGTACGCCAGAAAGACCCGCGACGCTGATCTCGTCGCCCCCGCCATTTTGGTGAGACGAAGCGTGCGACGTTGGCGCTTGCGGGTCGGCAAGTGTGCCGCTCAACCCCGCGACGCTGATCTCGTCGGCTCCCCCGTTCTCGTGCGTCGACGCGTGAGCGGGAAGCGTGCCGCTCGAAGCGAACTGGATCTCGTTCCCGCTCTCGTCGAGCGCGTAGAGGTTGCCGTCGCTCTTGAAGTAAAGCTCGGAATATCCCGCGGGCGGATTCGAGGTCGGCGTCGATTGATGTTCGAGTCTATGCTTTCCCATTTACCCTAGCCTTTGCAGCGTCAACCCCGACGCATTGGCGAGGAGCGCGAGGCTCGATCCGCCGTTGGCGAGTTGCGCCTGAACCTTCAACCTGTCGCCCGCGGCGAGGGACAAGATCCGCGTCACGCTGGCGGAGTCTTCTCCGAGGTTCAGAGTCCTATTATACATCGCCGCCCTCGAACCCGACAATTCCGCGAAGCCGCTCCCGGTGTCGATAGCGATCCGCATCCTGCTATCCGTGCGACTCGTTCCCGACGTGATTGTCGTTCCACAACGCGCGCTCACCAAGTAACGACCGGCGACCAAAACGACCACGGAGGGTTCGGGCGTCGAATGCTGGAACACGTCGCCCGGTGTAGCGACATTGGTCAAGGGCACGTCAACCCATGACGCCCCGACCACCGTCCCGCCCGCACCGTCGAACGCGTCGAACGCTTGCGGGTCGCTCCCGCCGAAAATAACGCTTGTTCCCTCGACGATGTAGACGCCTGATCCCTCCGTGGTGAAGGTGTCGTTTACTATGTGTTGGTGATCTTCCTTGACGCGGAAGGTGTCGCCGTCCTCGACCTTTTCCTTGACTTGATCGTCACCCTCGGACGCCGCGACGAGTTCCGAAAGTGTTGGCGTGCCGCTTACAACCTGATCCTTGAAGACGAGGTTACCGCTTGCGTCCTTGCCGACGGCGACCTCTTCCTCGCCACCGAGCCCGAACCACGAGGCAACGGTTCCGGCTAACTTCTCCCATCGCGACACGCCCTCGCCACTACTACGCCAGCGGGGTTACGTAGTGAACGATCACTTGACCGGCGCCCGTGGTCGACGTCCCCGGCGTGACGGTGAGCGTGACCGGCCCGGTCGTCGACGAGGTGATCGGGGTGTGCTGCGGAACGCTGTACTCGTTCGCGGCCTTGAGCTTCGAGTCGGTCGTCGCCATCACGGTCTCGTCGGAGCCGCCGTCGACGTCGACTTGAACCGTCGCCGAGTTGTCGTTGAACGCGGTTTGCACCGAGTTCGTGACGCGGGTCACGATCGCACCGTCGGGGATCTCGGTCGTGCTCGAAACGCTCGAATCGTTGAAGTCGTAGTCGACCGCGATCGCCAACTCGTGACCGAGTTGCGTCGGCGTCCCGTCTCCCTTGAGAGTCCACGTCGCGCCCTGCCTCGCATAGAGACCGTTTGCGATGAGCGAGATCGTCCCGCTCACCGCGGCGCGGCTCGTGAGGTGCGTCGCCACGTTGGACGGCATGACGACCAGCGCGGCGCCCGTGTCGTAGACGATATCACCCGCCGTGTAGCTCCCGCCCGACGTGTGACAGAAACCGAACTTGTCGGTGTTGGCGCCCGCGGAGGGGGGGCTCGCGCCGTCGAACGAGAACTCGACGTCGACCACGCGACCGCGGAGGTCGAGCAGATCGGGGAGATCGTCGAGCGTCGAACCGCTCGCGGGGATTCCCGCGCCCCTCATGAGCGCCATCGCCGCGTCGGTGTTGTCCCGCGCCTCGATCACGCCCGAGTTGTTCTTGAGTTGCGGCCCGTCCTGCCCGTCGAACTGGAACAGGTTACCGATGATCCCGCGAAGTTTCTCGTACCATGCCATAGAGCTTTCTCCTCTCTTTTCGTTCAGTCGAGGAACACGGTTATTTTAGCGCGTCCCGTGGTCGGATTTCCAACCGGAAAATAAACAAAAATTTCAGTGTCGCTTGTGTAGCCGTCGAACACGTTGTTGACGTTGTAGTGGTTGACGTGCGTCGGCTTGTTGTCCGTGATCGCCTGGAACCTAGCTTGCGCGGCGGAATCTCCGACGGTGATACCGAGACCCCCGTCGAAAACTTCGAGGATCTGAACGACGGTTTCGCGCACGGTATGACCGAACGGAACGGTCCCGATCTTGAGCGGACCGCCCGAGACTTCCGCGAACGTGAACTCGATTGCGAGCGGAAGCGGTCGCAGATATCGAAGTCTCTCGGGCGTGACTGCATTTCGTAGATCCATCCCGTTCGTTCACCCGGTTAGCGGGGAGTCGCCCCCGTTCCCACCGGCGCAGCTACTAGGTCAACCGCGCTTGGATCGGCGCGCTGATATCCGTCATCGGCGTCGGCGTGCCGCCCGCGGTGTAGGTCTTGACCACGGTGATCACGTCGCCCGCGGTGAACGTGTTCGCCGCGGCGTCGACCGTCCCCGCGGTGTAGTTGGTTCCCGCGGTGTCGTCGAGCGTGACCGGCGCCGTGAGCGCTGTCGTGCCGTTGATCTGGACGTCGACGGCGCACGACTCGCCCGCCGCCGCCGCGGTCTCCGCCTTGGCTCCGAAGCGCTCGATCACGCCGTCCGCCGTCGCCGTGAAGCGGTGCTCGGTCACGGTCGCGGCGACCGCGAGGCTCTCGTCGTCGACGATCGTCCCGGCGCGAGCGTCGAGGGTGTCGAGGGCGGCGGACGCCGTCGCCCCCGTCACGCCCGAATCGTTGGCGATGTCGTCGGAACCGAGCGCGCCGATATCCGTCGCCAGTTGATCGAGAGCCGCGGTTGCCGTCGCGCCAGCGACGCCCGAGTCGTTGCTCACGTCGTCGGTCCCCACGGAACCGACGGCGCTCTCGTTCGCGTTGATCTGAGCGATCATCTCGTTGATCAGATCCGCGAGTTCCTTGTTTGCGTCGGGGTCGGGGACGATGTTCCGACCGCCCGCGAAATAGTTGTCGCCGATTGTGCTGAGTGCCATTTTCGATCCTCCGTTTTTTTGTGAGGGTTAGTCGCCCCTCTTTGCGCCCTCTCGGTTCACCATTTTTTTGAGCGTGCGAACCGCGCTGTCGTAGCGAGAACAAAGGGAATTCGCAAAGGCGAGGTGAAGCTGATCCCATCGCCCGTCGGGGTTTTCCTCACTCGGGGGATCGTCGAACTGGAACTCGAACTCGCGACCGCGGCGGTCCGCTTTCCTGAGTGGCAAACCTTCCATGTAGAGAAACCCTGCAACGGCTAGATCCCTTGTTGTTCTCACGCGCGGACCCCGCGCACCTTTTGTGTCGCTCATGTTTCTTTACCTTCGGGCTTTACCTCAATGGCGATCTTAACACTCGCGGGCGTCCGCGCCTACTTCGATCGCTTTCCCTGATCTGATCCTGAATTCACACGCGCAACGCACACACGCGCACCGTAACGGCTTCGCAAATGTGGGAGCGCTGGCTTCACCTTGTAGTTCGTTCGCGACGAATTGAACGGCATTACAGGCGGGACAGCGCAGGATATGAGCGCCCGCCTTGTGGCGAATGATCTCCCCCGAGGCGAGAAAGGGTTTCGCCCCGAGCGAGTCGATCTCCTCGTTGAGAAAATAGCTCTTGCCTTCCCAATCGCTCACGCCTCGATCTCCTCGCCGGTCATTTGATTGATTCGCTCGTTCGCCTTGTCCGCGTTCTCTTTCGCAAGCGCCGCCTTGAGCTTCTCTCCCCCTGGCGTCTTGACGCCGCCGCGCCGAGTGACACACCGACAAATGATCGGGATCTTCACCTCACCCTCGACCGTGTTGATCGTCTTGTAGCCTACGATCCCGGTTCCATTGCATCGCTTGTGCCCCGGCTTCGCCTTCGAGAGATCAACGTCTTCGGCCCGCGCCACCGGGGGCGCCCTGAGAGGGCCCACGCTCGCCGCTGTCGCCGCCTCCGCCCCTTCCCCTTGTCGGGACACCCGCCGACCCGTATCGGCCCCTGGACGCGGTCCTCGTAAGTCTCGCTCGCTCATGACTCGATCATCCCTTCCTCGATCGCGCGCTCACGCCAGCGCTTGAAAAAGCACCCGGCGCAATGATCCTCGAAGACCTTGTGGTCGCAACGGGTCGGATCTCCCTTCGACCTCGGACCCGCGCCCGCCTCGCACGGGTTGAGCTTTGCGTCGAGTAGTCGGAGAGGAACGAGGATCGAGGCGCGAGGGTAGTCACGATCAACCACGAACGCGGGAACGAGAAAGGTATCGGGAGAGGTAGAGGTCGGATCGCTGTCGGCTTCGAGAGCGTCCGAAAGCGCGTCGTCGCGAACTTTGATCTCGCAGCCGCCTAACAAGTGCAAGGCCCCGCCGAGAACACGATCCCACGGAGCCTCCACCGGAACGGTGATCGGTTCGATCGTGGTGAACGCGCCCCCGGCGAGGTCGCGCAGATCTGCGATCGTCGGGTAGCGGGACATCGGCCCGCCTACTTGCGCGAACGCTTCGACTTGCTCTTCGACGCCTTCGACGACTTGGGCTTCGCCTCGGTGCGCTTACGGGTCGTTCCCCCGCTCACGTCCGTCGAGGTGAGTGCTCCCCCGCTCTCGGGCTCCTCGGTGTCGGGCGCCTCGTCGTTCAGATCGTCGCTCATGTCGTCGAGGTTCACCTCGCGAGCCGCCGCGTCGCCGCGGGCTCGGTGGATCGTGAGACCGGCGCTCCGCCGACGTCTCTCCTCTTCCGCGATCCTCTCGCGTCGAACGAGATCCTTCGCTTCCGCCGTCGTGCAAACGTCGAAGGCGAGGGGCGAGTCGGCATCGTTGTGTTCCTGTCGGCAATCGCGCAAGTAGTCGGCGGTCGAGAGATCGACCTCGTACCAGCGACCCGACTCGAAGCGGACGCCGCGGAAAACGTAGCGCCTGAGAACGTGCCCGCGCTTGGGCGCGAAGGGCTTGAGCCTGACCAACATTTTCGAAGTTGCCATCGGTTTCTCTCCCTCTCTCTTTACCTTGCCCGCACGGTGCGGGCGCAAAGGCGCGAGGCGACCGAAATCACCCCGCGCCGTTTATCCGGTTGTCCGACGTGCTACTTCGAGAACACGGTCGCGACGAAGGTGATGCCCGACTTGTCGCCGGGAGAGACCTCCGCGGGCGGCGACGTGTTCATGTCGATGATCTTGAGCTTGTCGTTCGCTCCGTCGAACTGGAGTTTGTATTGCCCGGTCTCATCCTGCCCGATCACGTCGATCACGGTCCGCGTGAGCGTCGGCGTCATCGCGGCGTTGAGAGCGGCGGTCGTGTCCGCGGTGCCGCCCGTCTTGTAGTCGTCGTCGCCGACGAGCACGATCCGATCCGCGCGGAGAGGCGCCGAGGGTTGCCCCCCCGACTTGATCTGAGAAGTGATTGCTCCGAATGCCATGTTCCTACCTCGCTTTTCGTAGCGTTCCGCCGCCCCTCCCTATCGAGGAGAGGGGCGGGCTCGGTTCATGTTCCTAGACCCCGATCACGCCGCTAGGCGACGGTGACCTTGATCGCCTTCGCCGCGGCGGTCTCTTCCGCCCACTTGACGTCGAAGCGCAGGGTCGCGACGATGATCAGCACGCCCGCGGGGGCGTCCTGCTGAGTCTCGATCCTGATCTTGCGCCAGATCCCGACCTGGATGTTCTTCGGGTCGGAGAGAAGAACGTTGGTCTCGTTGGTCCCGATCCCGAGGTTCTCGGGGAAGAGCGGCGCGTCGACGAGCGGCACGCCCGAGTAGAGCACCGGGGCGTCGGTTTCGAGGAACTTGTCCCCGGCGCCGGTCGCGCGGCCCGCGAGCGTGTCGCGGTAGTCGATCAGCGCGTCGACCGACGTTATGTACCGCATGATCTTTTTGTTGCGGAGCCACTCCGACGGCATCGCCTTGAGCATGTCGCGGAGCACGCCCTTGTTGAGCGGCACGGTGCCGCCGTCGACGACGTTGGAGGTCGTCTGCTTGAGGAGCCCGTCGAGTTGCGCGAGGAACGGGTCGGCGGAGCCGGTGTCACCGTTGATGATGACCTCGTCCATGTCCCGCGCGATCGCCTCGCCGAGCAGTTGCATGATCGTGTTCTTGAGGGCCCCGCGCTCGATGGAATCCTCCAACGCCTCGTAGCTGATCCTGGCCTCCGCCTTGAACAGCTTGGCGTCGAGTTCCGTCTTGGTGAGATCGGGCTTGACCCTGTCGCCCACCGGGAGCGCTACCGCCTCGGTGCCCGCGCGGAGCACGCGCGATCCGAACCTGATCTTCTCGATCAGTTGCTTCGGCGAGCGCATCGGCACGACCGTTGCCATGTTCATGACCGTCGACTGCTTGACGAGCAGTCGCATGAACTTGGCGGCTTGAGCAGGTTGGAGCAGACCGCCGCCCGAGGTGAGATCGGCAACGGCGAGATCCGCTTTCTCGATGATCGAGCGGTTGTCGTCCATTTTCATTTCCTCCGTTTTGAAAGTTTCGCTCTTGTGTTTCACCGACTCTTAACCTAGTCCTCGCCGCCTATTCGAAGCGGAGATCGTCGTCGGGCTCTTCGACCGCGTTCAGATCGCAACCGTCGCCCCAATCGGCCCGCTCTTCCCCTCTCGACTTCTGAACGCCCTCGGGTTGAATCGAGTTCGGCATCGGCTCCGAGGATTCGAGCGCGCGGATTTTTTGGTTCTGTTCGCCGACCGTCTTCGAGAGACCGGCGATTTGCTGAGAGAGCACCGGGATCGCCGCGACCGCTTTCGAGACATTCTCGATCGCTGTCGTGACTTCGGCGGGGACCGCTGGCGCCGCGGTCGGCGTCGGGGTGGGCGCGGGCTTGCTGAACGCGGCGAGCGCCTTGCGGAGTTCGTCCGCAACTGCGTTCACCTCGTCGAGCGCCTTACGCATCTCGGCGTCCTCGCGTTCCTGCTCGACGCCCTTTCGGGCCATTTTCGCGCCGCACTTGGGGCATACCTTTTCGGTACACATTTCGCCCGCCTTGCCGACCTCTTCGTATCCGCACTTCGCGCAAACGCAAACCTTGTTCTCGGCGCCGACGGCTTTCTCGGTGTCGGCGGCTTGCGGCGCTTGCGGGTCGGCGGGGGTCTCGGGCTCGGTCGACTCGGGCTCGGCGCCCTCCGCCTTCGCGGTATCGGCGGCGCGTCCCGAGGTCGGCGACGGATACTTCTCGCCGATCGTCATGATCAGCTTGCCGATCGCCTCGCACTCTTTCATGAGTTCAGCGGGGATCGGCTGGTCGATCTGCTCGTCGGTGGTCGGCGCGTCCTTGATCTTGTTGACGACGCCCATGAGCTTCGAGAGAGCCTCCGTCGCGACCTTGAGAACGGAGTCCTTGACCCCCTTCGGGATCGGGCCCATCGCCTTGTCGACGTCCTCGGGGACGCTCTCGGGCTCGGTCGTGAGTTCGCCGTTCTCGTTCTCGATCACTTCGTCGCCGATCGGGGTCTCCATGCCTTCCTCCCGTTTGATGAGCAGAAAGCGCCGCCGATTGGCGGCGCGGTCGACGAGCGAGACTTCCTTGACCTCCATGTCGAGCAGTCTGTGAACCTGCTTTGAGAGTTGCTCAATTCGAGCGAAGAGGTCGTTCATGGTCTCAACCGTTGCGCGTTGCGAGCGTATCCGACAAGACCGACCCGTAAGGGCGAGGGATTGGGGAACGCGGGCTTCGCATGGTTCGTTGTCTCCTGTCGCGCTTTCGTGTTCCCCCTACGAAGTTGCGCGATCCGTGTCTCGATCCTAACCGGCTTAAATTGCCGCTGTCAATTACAGGATTTTCTCGCGTCAACTAACCCGCTGTCAAGCGGAAGTCGAAACGGGAACCCTTCGAGCGCTACCGCCGATCGAAAATCCGGTCCATTTCCCGGTCTTGACGTCCGACCATAGCTTGTCATCGATCACGCGCACAACGAGGAGCCACGTTCCGCGCTTGACCTTTTGACCGCCGATCGTCATGTCGACGGGCGCAAGGAACGATTCGAGGATCTTGATCTTACCGTTGGCGAGTTCACGATGCATGATTCCCATGTTCGCGAATCGTTCCATGTAGCCGTGAGCCGCCTCCGCGATCGCTTCCTCCGAGTAGATATCGCCTTGTGCGTCTACTTCCTCGGGAACCAACACGATCCCATAAACGATCCGCTTCTCTCCCGCGGCCTTGATAATCGGAACCTCTCGCTCGACCTCGAAGAGCCCGTCGAGAACTTTCTTGATCTCCTCGGGCTTCGCCAGCGCGACGACTTCCTCCGCCTTCATGGGGCGACCCGTAACAACCCCGATCACATTCGGCGTGAACCAATGAACGGAATGCTTGTCACCCGAGGCGTCAACAAGTATCTCGGTCGCCTCGACTTGGATCACGTCGCCGACCTTCGCGTCCGCGTCACTGTTGGACGTGCTCCCGATCGGTGCGTAGGTTTTCCCGTCGACCTCGACGGTCGCCTTCCACTGGTCGGGGTTTACAGGCCCGATGGCGCAAAGGAAGTTGTAAACCCCCGGCGAGTCCTTGACGGGATGTCGTTCGTATACGATCGCGCGGATCTCTCTACCGTCCTTGACCTTGCGCTCGGGCGTCTCGACCTTCGCGCTCTCGCTCCTCGGGGCTTCCCCCTCTATTACGTCGGCGTCGTAGAGGTGGACGTCGTCGGAATCCCAGGGATCGCCGTCGTCGCTCTTCTCCATGTCGTCGCCGGGGGCGAAGGTCCAGATCGACGATCCTTTCTCTTCGGCGGCGAGCGTGTAGAGACCGCGGAGCTTCTTACCGTTGAACCGAGCGCGCACGACGCCCGGTCCCATCTCGACGAACTCGACGGTCCCCTCGTCGACGATCGAGATCTCCGACGGCGTCGCCTTCGTGTCGTTGAGAACCTCACCGCCATAGGCGCGCCCCGGCTCGACGTCACCTTCGAGAGAGAAGAGCGCCTCGTTCGAGTCCGAACGCTTGACCGCCGTGATCGGATCTTTCTCCGCGAGCGGATCGCGTTGGAGTTCCCAACCGGGAAGCCCCTTGATCGAAAGAATCCAGATCTGGCGCGAGGGTCCGCCCCTTACGACGCGTTGACCCTTCCACCGTTGCCACGAAAGCGCGAAGCGCGCGGAGCCGAGCGCCTTCGTCGGCGTGTAGTCTGAACCGTCGCCGGTGTAGAGGAAACGCTTCGCGATCACTCGACGGAATTGACCGTCAACGATCCTCACGTTCTCGTCGGTGAAGAACCTCTCTTTAACGAGAGCATCCCTGATATCTTGGGCTTCCTTGCCGGTCGCCTCCCAGTAACGGAACTGTTTCGGCGTCACCACTTCGAGCGAGCGGGGAAGCGCGCTCTTCCCGTTCGGTGGCATCGTGCCCTCTCTCACCGCCCGCGGCTTGAGCACGGAAGGAAGCGTCGACTTGGTGATCATCCCGGTCCAGAAAGTTTCGCCCTCGGGGGTCCGCCTCCCCTGCTCATACGGGTCGCCCCCCTCCCCTTCGAGCTTGATCGCCTTCGACGTCCCGGTGAGTTGTCGGAACGCCATGATCCCTTGAACGGTCGAGTCCTTGCCGGTGAAAAAATATTCGTGGAAGAACGGCTTTTGAATGCCCCACTCGACGGACGGGCGATCAACGGCAACGATCACGCCGACCTCGTTCGGCGACGCACCCACCTCACCGGGTTCGAACTTGCGCCCGCTGATTTCGAGCCACTCGATCGGTTGTCGCATTTTCTGGAACGCGGCGACGCGAGCGGGGGAGCGGAACGGCTTCCCATACCGATCACCGTCCGGCGAGAATCCGTCGCCGATCCGCTTCGCCTCTTCGACCGTGTCGACGACGGGAACGACGCCGGGGCGCTGGGTTGACAACGTCCACCCGACGAGGAAGTCGGGCGCGACCTTCATTCTAAGATCGACGTGTAGCGACTTCCCGCGAAAGTGATACTGAAACACCGCCGCGAGCGGTCCCTCTTCCTTCGGCCAATCGAGGAGAGGATCGTCCGCCTTTTGAAGTCTCATTTCCTTGGTCGCAAACTCGGGACGAACCTCGACAACGAGATCCGCGAGTTCGACGTGATCGGTGAAGGGCCCTCCGAGATCGTCGTCGATAACGGAGAGGCGCTTGCTCAATTCGGGCGGTAACATGCGGGCGAGCCTGAACTTGATCACTTGAAGCAACTCGGGGGAAAGCGGACCCTTCACCAAGAGGTCGATATCGCCGCGGGTCTTTCCATGATTCGCCAACGATCCGACGAGCCAAAGGAACGGCATCCTCACCTTGAAGGAAGAGAACAACGGAAGAACGTCGTCGAGCTTGATCAACTCTCCGGTGCCTTCACCGCCTGGATTGACGACGGCGAGTTCGCGCTTTTCCGTTTTGCTGTTACGGGTCGCGCGAAGTTGCTCCGCCTCTATAGCGAGCGCCGTTTGCTTCGGCTTCATGTCGCGATCTTCCATCTCGGCGGCGACGAAAATGTAAGCGTTGACGACCGCCTCGCGATTGAGATCGCCAGCGGTGACGCGGTTGTTTCCCTCGAAGTTGCCCCCGTAAATTTGGTGAAGGCGCCGGTTGATCGATAGCAACTCGCGATCGTCTACCGCCGCGAGCGCCCTCGGGTTGATCTCGTCGACTCCGAGCTTCGAAACTTCCTCGCGCTTCGCGATCCCGCACTCGAACTGCTCGACGATATCCGCTTTGTGAACTTCCTCGATGAGATCGCGCGCTTGATCCTCGTGATCGGAACACGCCCCAACGATCCCACCGTTCCACGCCAGCGCGAGATCGGCGAGCCCGTCGCAGAACTCGCAAGCGACGACGCCGTCGGCGCTCTTACGGGTCGGCTCTTCCCCCTTGTCATAGTTCCAGATCAGCGATCGCCGCTTGCCAAGGGGGGCGCCTTTGAGAGCCCTCGCGAAGTTGTAACGGCGCCACCCCTCGCCGGGATCTATCTTGTCAAGGGTGGAGACCAGAACGCGCCCCTTGAGCGCCGAGAGCCCCTCCGAGAGCTTGCTCACGTCGTCGTCGGACCACTCGGGCGCCTCCGTCTCTTCCTCCGCCATGCGCGCCCCTGAGAGCGGCGGATCGAGGTACATGAAAACCCCCTCGCCGTCGTACTTGCGCGCAACCTCTAACCCGTCCGCGTCGAGAATCTCTACCCCTTCCAATCGCGCGCGGTATCCTTCGAGGTTCTTGAGGAAGATCTCGCCGGTTTGTTTTGCGGTGCGATCGGAGTGGTCAACGCGAGCCCCTCGCCCCTGTATTGAAAAAAGGTTGAGATACTTGAAGCGATACGCGCGACCGCGCAACGAGCGCGGCGACTGTCCCTTGAGCTTCTCGAAGTGCTCGGGATCGAGGCTCCATTTCTGCGATCTGAACCACGCGAGATCCTCGTTGCTTGCCGCCTGTAGAAACTTGTAGAACGCGACAACACCGCGATCCCTGTCCGCGAGGATCTCCCGCTTGGCTCGGGCTTTCGCCCAAAAGAGCGGAGCCGCTCCCGCGTAGGGTTCGATATAGGTCTCGTGATTCGGAACTCTTGCGAGCAACGAGCGGAGAATCGGGATCTCCGCCCCCGGTGAGCGGACGGGAGCCGGGAGACTCCCCGCACGCTTGTAGAACTCGACCGCCTCGTCGCGACCCGTAAGCACCTCGGGAAGATCGGCGAAGGCTCGAAGCCCGTCGATCCCCGCGTCGACCGCGAAGCGGAACTCGTCGGGCATGTCGCCGAACGATTTCCGAATGCCCATCGAAGCGGAGAGGAGAGCCGCGCCCAATTCGAGCGGTGAGCCGGTGACGGACGGCGCCCCCTCCCCTTTCTCGTCTTCTAAGCGCGCGAACTCTTCGGAGAGGTTTTTCGCTATGGAAGGCAGGGTCTCCAACACGTTGACCGCATCGGCGTTGTCCTTGTCGGCCAGCAACGGAGCGATAACGTCGTCGCCCAACTCCACGATCGCTTTGGCGAACTCCGCGGCCAACGACGGAGCCGAAAGCGCGCCGATGGCGTCCGCCCCGTCAAGCTCGACGGTCGCTTCAATCTCTCGCTCGGTTGCGGGCTTGCGCCCACCTTTCACGGCGCCTGTAGCCGCCCTGAACCCATCCTCTCGCGTATCGCTCACCTTGGACCTCCAAGCGTTAGAAATTCGGATCTTCCCCGAAGTGGAACGGATCTTTCTCGGGCTCTCCCTCGGGGGCGTTCATGTCCGCGGGCCAACTGAAATCAGCGTCGGGCGCGGGTGTCGGCGCGGGCTCGGGTTCCGGTGTCGGCGCGGGCTCGGGCTTGGTCTCGACCGGGTTCGGTGCGGGCGCCGGTGCGGGCGTCGGCGCCGGGGTCGGCTCGGGCGTCGGCTCGGGCGTCGGGGTCGGGGTCGGGGTCGGCTCGGGCGCCGGGGCCGGCGCGGGCGCGGGCGTCGGCGCCGGTGCGGGC
>Ga0180438_10001104_pt1 | contig 49078 bp, 46 predicted proteins | sample SS_ome_12_FD_132455 | JGI IMG/M metagenome (GOLD analysis project Ga0180438, IMG submission 132455) | Hypersaline lake sediment archaeal communities from the Salton Sea, California, USA - SS_3_D_2 metaG | ecosystem: Environmental > Aquatic > Non-marine Saline and Alkaline > Hypersaline >...
AGAAGAAAGAAAAGCTTTTTCATTCAACAATCCCAATCAATTGATGAGATAAGTGTAACGTAATTTGGATTAAGAGTGCACGCGTAGTTTTCTGGTTTGATCCCTATACTGTTGAGATTCCACCGCTTTGCGAGGTCTGGTCTAGAGTCTCTCTCGCGGAAAGTTCAGTCTGCAGCGCGGCTCCCTGAAGTTTTGAAGTGCAGCTGAGCACTAGATCGACAGAGATCTGATGTTTTTTAAGTATTTTAACAAAACCATGGGCCCCATTGTCTCGATACTTTTTTATTATGTAGGAGGGTTCGAAATGGTCTTTATCTATCGTGAGACTTTGACTTATTTCACTTGCCAGATTAGCCCAGATGGAAACTATTGCGCTCTCTAGCTTAGAGAGAACCTCCTGGGACAGTTGGTTACACGTGTTATTACAGTATGGCGTGAGAATCTCTACTGCTGATATGCATTTTTCCTGTGTCTCTTTCGCCCCGAATATACGCCACTCTAGCTCTCTGATTAACATAATATATTCCTTGTTTTACAAATGTAAATAGCTTGCCATAATAGTCGGTTTTTTTCTGCGAAAGGCTCATTAAAAGAATTTCTATTTAAAAACAGTATTTGATTGAGAGGAAATAGGTCTCAATCGGGGGTATTATCTTAAGAGACTTTCAAGCTGTAAGAGATTCTCCTGAGCTTGTCCAAGACAATCGAGCACTAACTTGACAGGGATATTGCGATCTTTAAGTGTGTTAACAACGGCATCAGATTCCTTATTTCGATGCTCTCTCCTTAAGTAGGAAGTATAGAAAAGCTCTTTGCCTTCTATAATTGTTTCACTTATTTGGTGAGCCAAAGCATTCCAGATATTAGTTACTGTGTTATTTACTTCGGAAAGTATGTCTTCGGGTAGCTGCGAAAATATCTTTTCACTGTATGGCGTGAGAATCTTTGCCACAGATATGCATTTTTCATATCTTTCCGCCACGGATTGTAATAAATCTATAGTGCTAACGGACATAATAATTCTCCTTATTTTACAGCCAAAATAGCCTAGCAAGTAATATAATTTTTTCGCTAATAAAAAATTCATCAACCCAAGCTGCGCGGCTGTTTCTCTCAGCAGTTACTCTCTTTCCAGGAAGCTAGCTCCTCTGCTATCTTCTCCATGAAACCTTTGAGTTGAGGTACGGGGCTGAGATCTTTCAATGTCATAGGCTCGTGTGTTATGGGTGATTCGGGTGATTTTGCAAGCCACTTTTTTATGTCTTTTTCTTCATATATCTGCTTGTCGATGGAAGAAAAAACCGGATTGACAAATGGTCCGGTTGAGATAGAACAGCTCAGGTGCTCTTCTACTACTGTTGAAATTCTTTGCGCCAACTCTCTTGTAGCATCCTTTTGTACTTTTTTTTGATTCAGCTCTTCTTGGAGCCGAGTGAGTTCTCTAGCTTGCTCTTCAATTGTTACAGTCAGCTCTTCTCTTGCATGGTTCTCTTCTATTACTTTGGCCTTGGTCCGGTCGATGGCCGTCCCAACCATTTTTAAAAATTCCTCTGAAGAGCTGTTAACAGAGCTGTTAACAACATCCTGCCAAGGAAGGCCTCCATGGCTCTCAGACAAACAGCGTAGCTCTTCAATGATCGGAGAGAGCAGCCTTCCTATTCTTCTCTGAAAGGATGGGGGCAACTGTGATATAGAAGCTCCATGTAAGAGCTCTTTAACTCGATCATATATCGTATCGTACTCTTCCGAGCTAGAAAGTCGTATTTGAGTCAATCGTGCTCTTTCTGCAGCTCTCAATACTTCGCTAATATCTTTATCATGAACATAAGCAAGCATAAAAATTGGAAAGGGATGCTTGGGCCTTGAGGGTTCAAGAAGGATAAGATGATCCTGTACTAACTTCTCGTCAAAATCTAGGAGGCGTCCTATCTCGGCTCCGTTGAAGGGTGTCTCGAGGCTGAGGCGTGCTAAAGGGCGAAAAGGTACTGCACGCCGCATAGTATTTTTGTTATATGTTTCCTCGATCGCCTCTATGCTCTTGGAAAGAGCTTCTATCCGTTCTATAGTATTGAGATTTGATTCGGCACAGTGAATTTCCTGCATGGCCTTAAGTACACTGCTAACGGGAATCTTCTGTTTTATAAGGGTATTAATGAAAGGTTTAACATTGTTGCCACAATTCATTTTATTAGAATTCGGATAAATCGTAGAAAATAAATCTTCTAAAGGAGTTTCTAAAAGGGCTGCCAAAATCAACCAAGAAGGAATTAGGTTGATGAGTGTTTTTTCGAAGAATGTCCTTCCAAAATTGTCGACGGTCTCAGAATAGGGAAGCTTGTCAAATGTCGTTTCACTATAGGGGGTTAGCATTTGCACAAACTGCTCATAGCGATAGCGTACAATTTCTTCGTCTGTTGATTTGTTGATATTTGGTTCGATGTGAGTAATCGAGCGAGGTTTTTCTATATGCTGTGGCGTTGGGTTTGATCGGATTAGTTGTGTGCCTGAGATCTTTTGGATGGCATCTGCAACTATTTTTAGAAAGCCTTCTCGAGTGGTATTTACATGCCGTTCCATGAATGTATGCCAGGGAAGGGTTTCTTGAAGCTCATCAGCAGAGCAGGGTAGCTCTTTAATGATTGGAGCAAGCAAGCGTCCTATCTGTCTTCGAGAAGGTGGTGTCAGCTGTGATATGAAGGGTCTATTAAATAGTTGGTTAATTTGATGATAGATCTCATCGTATTCTTTTATGCATGGGATCTCTATTTGAGCTAATCGCGATTGTTCTACAGCCACCAATACTTTGCTAACAAATATATTCTTAAACCGGGCGAGCATAAAGATTGCAAAGGAGTGGCGGTTCTCTTGCATAAGGGTGTTAAGATGCCGATCTATTTCCTCGTTCTTAAAACCGAGGAGATGTCCAATCTCGACTCCGTTGAAGGGTATCTCGAGGCTGAGGTGTGCCCAAAGACGAAAGGGTATGTTGTATATATAATCATCGTTGTTTGCCTTATCGATCTCTGCTAATCGCTCAGAGAAAGAGGCTATCTCCTCTATTGTAGAGAGAGGTTTTGCTGAGGTGTGTTTTTTCTGGGAGGCTTGAATTTCTTGGATGGCTTGAAGAACGCGATGAACGGGGGTCATGTTGGTCTGAAGTATTCTAAACAGCTCAGGGGCATAACCATGAGTGAACGGCGGCTGTACAAGGCTGTTAGTGGGATAAATGGAGTCAAACAACTTTTGTAAAGGCGTTTCTAAAAGGGCTGCCAAGATCGGCCAAAAAGGTCGTATTGCATGTACCATTTTGGAGTTGTCGGCGTAGAGGAGGTCGTGCTCAGGTATCATGTCAAAGGACTGCTCTTTGCAGGGGCCGAAAAATTCCACAAATAGGTCGGTGCAGTTGTCTGTTGATTCTGGGGGATTTAGCCCGCTGTGAGTGGTAAGGGCAGCCTCTTCCGTGTAGTTCGTGGAGGAAGAAGCCGGATAGGAACTGTAGCTTGTATTAACTGCCATTAATGTTTCCCTTTATTTTATAAAGTTCAATATTCTATCTCATTAAATGCTTTAAGCTCAAGTTGGCGCGTTGAATAAATACCAAAAAAGGAATTGTTTAGAATAATGCACCCAGCCCAAAAACCCTTTTAAGACCCTAATTGCTACCCAATCTCTCTCATAGGATGAGCGAAGGAGACAGGATACGAGTGTTGTGACTTTTGGCAAGGTTAAAAACCTTGCCAAGGAATAACACGAAGCAGACTGTTTTCTGCAGTCATTCTACGAGGGAGATGGGGTTACAATCAGGGGTTAAAACAAGAGATTGACGCCTTTTATTTTATGGAGTAAGTAGAAAGAGTTAGCAGATTGTTTCTACTTTTAAAGGGGGAGCCATATTTGTATGCGGCATCCAGAGGCGGCGAAATGTTGGACAGGAGTTGAGAAGCTCTTCTTTAGTACCATCTCCGACTTTCTCTCCCCCTTCGATCACAATGATTCTGTCGGCATCTTCAATGGTCGAGAGACGGTGGGCGATGATGATCTGCGTGATATTCCCCTTCAATTCTTTGAGAACAGATTTGATGTGCAGCTCACTCGAGGAGTCGAGAGCAGAGGTCGCTTCATCGAGCACGAGGACAGATGACTGCTTGATAAGCGCTCTGGCAAGAGCGAGACGTTGCTGCTGCCCACCAGAGAGCGTCTTTCCCGCCTCTGCAAGAAGTGTTTTATAGCCATCTGGCAGTTTTACAATAAACTCCTCTGCATGAGCCATTTGTGCCGCGCATTGAACCTCTTCTTCTGTATACGATCTTCCAAATTTAATATTTTCAGAGACTGTATCGTGGAAGAGAAAGGCGTGCTGTGGGACAACACCAAAAAAGTCGCGAAGAGATTTTTGGGTAAATTTTTGAATACAGGTCCCATCAATGGTGATGGAGCCTTCTTGCGGTTCAAAGAGCCGCGCTAAAAGAGAGACAATCGTTGATTTTCCACCTCCTGTTGGTCCGACAATGGCAATTGTCTCCCCCTTTTTCACCTCAAATGAAATAGAAGAGAGAACGGGGCTTTGGCCATAGCTAAAAGAGACGTTGTTAAAAGCGATAGTGCTTGTAAAGGGGATCTCACTTTTAGCTTCATCCTTGTCGACAATGGTGGGGTGTTGGTCGAGAACTTCGTGGAGACGATCGCACGCAGCAGCACCTCGTTGAATGCGGCCGCTCTCTTCGGAAAACTTTTTCACAGGCTCATACACGTTCCAGAGCAGACCACAGTAACAGACGACCTCATGGAGGGGAAGGAGAAGTACCCAAAGACCAAAGAGAATAACAGCAACGAGTATAGCCATGCCAATTGTATGGAGAACTGGGCGAGAGCTTGTATCATAGCGGGCATTTCTCTTTTCTAGCCCCGTCATGGCCTGATTGAGCTCTTTGTATTTCTTGAGTGAGAAGGCTTCCATAGCATACAGCTTGATAGTCTGCACACCGCGTAAAAACTCGACGAGAACAGAGGAGAACGCCTCCTGTTTTTTTTGCAGTTGCCATGAGAGGCGACGAATGCGGCGTGCAATGAAGATAATCGGCCCGATAAGAATAGGAAGACCAAAAAAGATGATGCAGGAGAGCTGCCAGCTAATAGCAAAGCAGAGGGCAAGAGTGGAAAAAAGAGCAAATGGCGTCTGAACGTAGTTGACAAGGGCAGAGTGAATGCCATCGGCAATAATATAGGCATCATTCATCGCCCGTGTTGAGAGCGCTCCGATATTGTGGTTGTGATAAAAACTCATCGGCAGAGACTGAATATGCTCAAAATAGTGTTGGCGTACGTCTCGGCAGAGATAGATAGTAAAAAGCCGTGTACCAAATCTGTAACAAAAGAGGGTTATGGCTTTAAAGAGGGCAACAAAGGCAAGCACTCCAATAAATGCCCAAATGTTTTTGTGTATGGGAATCCAGCGTTGTAAAAGAGCAACGCTTCTATCTAACAGACCAGCATTCGGTTCTTTTTCTGTAAATGAGCGCAGATTTTCCCTTGTGATAACACCGCTTTTGTTGCTATCGATCTGATCCCATTTTTGAAGAAGTTCTTCGCGAGAGAGAGTCTCTTTGTTTGAGCTGCAAAGCTCAAACAAATCGGGTCCTTTTTTGATGACAAGGCCGAGTGAGAAAATTTCAAGCTGAGATGCAACCGTGAATAAAATGGCAAAAAGAAGTGTGAATACCATTAAAAAACGGTACAAATTTTGAGTAAAAGCTATGCGGATAAGACGTCTCATAATGGAATACTAATAATAACTCTCTTTACTTCGGTATTGCTTTTTGGCGCATGCGCCTCATGAGGCAAGAAAATAGCGATATAATCTGTTGGAACCTCTATCTCTTTTTCTTCAGTTCTAATGCAGTCTGTTCCTGTAAGTGTATAATAAACAACAATTTCTTTTTTGTGGACCTGTGGGGGAAGCTCTTTTGTAGAGGATTCACAGGTAAGTGTATACTCATCAAAGGAGAAAACCCCTTCTGGAAACCCTTGCTGCTCTACTACTTGCAAAAACTCTTTCACCTTTTCGAGATTGCGATGAAGTGAAATGTAGCGATCGAAATTGTTTATGTGGTCAATAATCATGATGAAAACCCCAACGATTCTTAAGAATATCAGTTTCTAGAGATAGAAGCTATATCTTGTTGATGAGACCACTATTGAGGCAGCAGTAAAAAAGCCCGATCAAAATGAAGATGGTTCTTCTGGGAGATCAGAACGTGATGTTGATGCAGAATTAGGTCTTGCAAGGGTTATGGCGAAAAGATTCAATGCCCTCAGTTTGGGTAGCAATTAGGGTCCATAGGAGGTGCAGCCAACCTCTTAAAGACCTCTTCAACCTCATCGTTCCAGCAAGGCAAACCTTTGAAGATACTATCTGATTCTGAATCCCCCTCTGCTTTCAGATAAAGAGAGTGGGCTTTTATGAGAGCTTCCTTTAGGAAAGGAAGAGGGAGAGGATGGGGATTTTTTTTAGGAAGGGTATTAATAAGCCAATCGATCATGGTGCTGCCACCTCGTTGCTTCGTGGCTGCCAATAAGTCGGCTACGGTTTCTCGCATGTTATTTCGAAGATATTCGTCCGAAACCCTGACAAGACTAAATCCCTCTTTGTTGTAATGTTCAAGATGGTGTTCCTCATACTGATGATGTTTCCAGGCTTTGAGGAAGGCTGGTTTGTCAGCCTCTTGTTTGCCGCCCCTCAAGAAGCGTGCATAGCCCTCGAATTGCTCCACCTTAAGCTTACTAAGATCATGACGGAGTAGTTGAGTTACTGGGCATTCAAGCGCAACGCCAAACTCATAGACATATTGCCGGTGAATGCTCAGCTCTGCAACAAAGAAGAGCATCTGCCTAGCAATTTCAACGGTCATGTTTTGTACGCTGGCAACGGCATTATGATACTCAGACAGACGTATATTGAGTTCTGAGTCGTCAATTTTGGCGTTTTGAAGAAGCGTGGTGACGCGTGAATGTGTTTCTTCTAGGAGAGAATGGATAAGGGGAGCAGCTACCTCAGGAGAAAGCCCAACAGCGAATGTCTGAAACTCCTTAACCTTCCTCTCTTGTTCCTCTTTGCTCAGCGTAGAGTCTACTGCGACTTCATTGAGCAAGTATTGCAAGGCGGCATCCGCTTCCCTATTAGCAGAAATTGGATTTGAAAAACCCAGAGTTTTCGTATGAGAAGTGATATTATGACAGGAGAACATCTGTTTTTCAGGCTGGTTGTCGTTGCTGAGATTTTCAAAAGCAGGTTTCGCATATAATGCTGTGCCCACAAACAACAAAAAGACCGAAATAAATAGTTTGTTTTTCATTTTTATAAAAAATTTTGTTTTTAAACAAAAATTAACACAAAATGATTTGTTAGTCAATATATTAGGCGTTGTTGCGTAATTCACCAAAACCAATACCTTTGTCTCCTAATTTCATCATCAACATCGAAAACGTTTCGGCATTCCCAAAACATTCATTTTGTTCAACACTGTCCTTGAGAAAAAGAATGTGAAAATATATTTCGAATACTGATTTTAGAACTATTCTTTCCTTGATCTGGTAGAGTAACTATGAGTACAATAGGTAATCCATTTTTTACATAAGGTTAGGATGTCTATTTTCAAATATAGTTCGATTGCAGCGCTTATTTTTTTTCTCTTTTTTGGTGTGCATACAGCGCGCAAATGGTATTCACGACAGGCTCGGATATGCACGCGGGAGATGTTTCTTGAGGTTGATGAGGCAGTTAAGAAAAAGATGGAGGAGCCGTACTCTAAAGAGCTTTTAGAGTCCATCTTTAGTCAGCCGCTTTTTTTCTTAGGAAAAGGAAAGCAGTGCAGTGCATATGAGACTGCAGATGGTCAATATGTTGTTAAATTTTTCAAAAATGCTTTTAAGCAGAAAAAGCAAAAAAAAGTGCAAGAGTCTATAGAGAGCGCTTTTATTGCATGGGTTTATGCTCCAGAAGAGACTGCTGTTATTGCCTGTTCAACAGGACAAGTTGATCCCTCGTTGCCTCAAGTAAAAATTCTTACGAAAAAGGGAAAGATAGAATGTGTTGATCTTGAAAACACTCCCTTTTTGATACAAAGAAAAGCAAAGCCTTTCAAACGGACGCTGATGCGTCTTGTAGCGCAAGGTGAAACGGAAAAGGCAGAAGAGGGGCTTCGTTCTGTTTTCGGGCTGTTAGTGCGATGCCGCAGTAAAGGGCTGCTTGATTCCGATGGCTCATTGGTGCGAAAGGAGAATCTCGGTTTTATTGGTGGAAAGGCTGTTCTTATCGATACTGGGAAGCTGCATCTCTTTGCAGATAAGAGAAGACAGACGCTCTATGATATAAAACGACTAAAACCCTTAGGCTCGTGGATTGAAGAGGGTTGCCCTGAGCTTACCTCTACCTATAAATCCGAATGTGCGATATATGAAAATTCTTGATCAATGGCAAAAGAGGACGGTCATGAAAAAAAGAATTGTAATGGCTCTTTTAGGCATAGTGGCGCTTACGGGATGTGCGAGGCACGGTTCTTCAGATGTCTATTCAGGTGCACATCTCGGGGAATCTACAAAAACCTATCCTGGGATTGTTATCAATGCCCGAATGGTTACCATCGAAGATAAATCTATGGGTCAAACTCCTCTTGGAACAATTGCTGGCGGTATTGTAGGTGGAATAGTTGGCTCTGAAGTTGGTAAGGGCAAGGGGCAGACACTTGCAACAGTTGGTGGTGTTGTCGGTGGTGCTGTTGCTGGCTCACAGATTGAGGGAAGTTTAAAGACTAGAGACGCAATGGAGTATGTTGTTGCTTTAGAAAATGGCGACTCCATGACTGTTGTGCAAGAGCTCAAACCTGTTTTAAGTGTCGGGCAAAAGGTCTGGTTGATTACAGGGCAGCAGGGTCGTGCGCGAGTTGTTCCTAGAGAAGAGTAAAATGATATAGCTCTCCTGGTTTTACACTCAATTTGGTGTGCACATCCGTTGGCTTCTTGATTATCTATGCGCACAAAATTTATTCGTCTTAATTCACCCTTAATGTAGAATTGTTTATAAAAATATGAAAAATTATTGAATAATAGCAAAGAGGACGGTTATGAAAAAAGGAATTACAATAGTGCTTTTGGGTGTGATGGCGCTCACAGGATGTGCAAAACAAGGTTCTTCAGATGTCTATTCAGATGTACATGTCGGAGAAGCCTCGCAGACCTATCCTGGGGTTATTATCGATGCTCGGGAGGTTACAGTCTCGGATAAATCTATGGGCGCAAATTCCCTTGGAGGACACGCTGGTGGTGCAGCAGGTGCTATAGCGGGCTCTAGCGCTGGTTCGGGTAGAGGGGGGCTACTTGCAATGGTTGCTGGTGCTGTTGTTGGTGCTGTTGCTGGCTCACAGATTGAGGGTAGTTTGAAGGCTCGAGAGGCGATGGAGTATATTGTTGCTTTAGAAAATGGCGACTCCATGGCTACTGTGCAAGAGAAAAAACCTCTTTTGAGTGTTGGGCAAAAGGTCTGGCTTATCACAGGGCAGAAAGGCCGTGCACGGGTTATCCCTAGAGAAGAGCAAAAGACATGATACAGTCCCCTCACTCTAAAGTTAGATTGAATACGAGTAGTGAGGGGAAACTACAAGAGTATCAAAGGCTCTTTTCTCAATATAATGTGCTTGTTGAGGCAACGAGTGTCGATATCGATGAAATTGATGCTGACACCGTATCGGTTGTTGCCCACAAAGCATCTCAAGTTCCAGAAGGCGTTTTGGTTGAAGATACCAGTCTGGATATTGAAGGCGCTCGAGTTGGCGTGCACATCCGTTGGTTTCTTGATCATCTCAATGAGCTGCAAGGACATAAGGCTCGCTGGATCTCTCTTTTAGCCAAGCGCGTACAATCTAAAATCTATATCTACTTAGGAGAGATAGAGGGCACCATTGTTAGAAAACGGGGCTCTGAAGGGTTTGGTTTTGATCCGTACTTTTTGCCCCATGGCGAAAAAGAGACGCTGGCAGAAAGTAAGCCGGACCGTCTCAATGCACGGGCCTTGGCAATCTCAGCATTCATGGAAGGCAAAGAATCCTACATTGTTGACCCAATCTATAAGTGGGAAGGCAATTGGCAATGCGATTAAAACAATAATTGTTTATTTAATTTGTTTTTCAGATAAAATCATTTTTTCAGAATTTTAAATTGGAGAAAAACTATGTTATTTCCGGATACACCAGTGATATCTAATGTTGTTGAATTTTTTGATTGGGGGAAAGAAAGTTCTTTCATCCCAGAAGGGAATGAAACTCCTAAAACGCACAAAGTCCAAGGAATCTTTTACCGGATTCTCTCTCAAGAGCAAAAAGCGATTGGACATTTACTCGGTGTGGTTCATGTTGCAAACAAAGAGGTGTTATATCTCAATGAACCGATACGAGAAGCAGTGAAAAAAGCAGATTCCATCTACCTTGAAATAGTTCCTGGCAAGATGCCAGATATAGATTTATTAAAAGATCTAGAAGAGCCTCAAAGAGAAAAATTAGAAAAATTTGTGCAACTAGCTTTTCCTCGGTTGATTCTAAAATTACTAGAATCTGGCGCTTCATTTGAAGGTCTAAGTGAGATTAATTACATATTTAATGAAGCAGGTTTTGATTCAGCAAAGAAGTTGGGGTTAGTATCCATGCTCCTTGAACAGCTTATAGTGTATAGGGCGAAGATTGTTTGCGCACCTGGACAAGACCTCTCCTCGACTGGGCCTCCCCTTGGTATTGACCGCCTCTTGGTGTCCTATGCTCGAGAAGTGAATAAGCAGCTCCGCTCTCTTGAAGATGGCCAGGAGCGTTTAGGGTCAATCAAGCAAGCTCTTTTAGGCGCAGATAGAATAAACTATTTGCCTTCTAATGAGCAAGAAGTAGAAAGCCACATAGAAAAAAATTGTAACTGCGTAATCGATTCATGTAACGCATGGATAGATGGAGATGAAGATTGTATAAAAAAGATATTCACGAGCAATAGAGAGGAAGATTCCAATTTTTATACAGAGATTAATACGAAAAGAAATATTGCGATGGCAAATAAAATCGATGAGGTCTTGCATTCTCAAGAAGAAGGAAAGATCCCATTTTTTGCTGTTGGTTCTATACATGTACTTGATGAGGAGGAAAGCATAGTCGGTTTGCTAAGAGAAAAAGGCTGGACAGTAGAGCGAGTCATGAATCGAGAAGAGATAGCAGTTGGGTAAAAGCTGCTGGTAGAAAAGAAGCCTGAGCAGCTCAATGTATGCGCCTTAGCAGTCTCAGCATTCATGGAAGGCAAAGAATCCTACATTGTTGACCCGATCTATGAGTGGGAAGGCAATTGGCAACGTGGTTAGAAACAGTTAATTTCATAACCGGATTTCGAATTCTCTTTCTTGCTACTATTAACGCTAGTGGTTTTGAAGAAAAACAGCAAGTTCCCTTATCTAGAGTCGCAACACCTGCATCTTGTCTCTTTTGCTTAGCCTGCGTACAACAATTAGGTTGCAATTAGGGTCTATGCGTTGAAAGAGCGTTGTTTTACCAACTTTGGTTGAGTTTTGGCTAAGCGGGGGCCAGAAGAGGCCGACCCCTACGTGTTCGAATTTTCAGCACATGAAGGCGCTATCGCACTCTTGGAATTTTTCAATGTTCCAATTTTGCGTGACACTGTCGATGATGTTTACAAGCCGTTGGAGATTACCAGAATATTCGAGAATTCTCATATGATTGGTAGTTATGCGGTCAGGGCCTACGAGGGAGATAGAATCGTCAGCACCATCTTGTCGCAATGTAACTGTTATGTCGTCGCTTCTATTTATAGGGAAGGCCCAAAGAGAAAAGGGTGTAAACTCAGCTTTAAACCATTGTTTTACAGAAGCATTTATTTTCTCTTTAATTGCAGGGAAGATTGTATCTCTCATAGTAGAGAGTCGTGGTTCTAAATAATAATCGCATAAAATCTTTTGTGGACATTGGTACTCTGGATTTGTTTTTTGGTAATAGGTTTCAAGCCCCATCTCTTCGATTAGAGTATGTGAAGAGACAGCTTCATTTGGTACCTCACCTTCTTTTAAGCCGCTAAGATCAATTGTTGGGGGGGCCTCCTTTTTTAGCTCTGCAATGAGCTTTTGATATGCTGAGGGGTATTTTCCACTATTCAGGGCCTTTGTCAATGCCGAAAAAAGGTCCTTTGCTTGCGAGTTTAGCATAAGGGTAGCGTTTGGAAACCACTCTCTTGCTTCCTCTAGAAGAGCTTGTTGGTTTCCAAAGGTGTCAGAGTTATAAAAGAACGTAACAACAAAGTCGTTGATCAGATTTGCGTGCTTCTTTGCGTACATCGGCATCTTTTCTTCCGCATCATTGACATATTTTTTTATGTCCCCTTGAGATACAAGAGACCAGGCAGTTTTTTTTTGTTTGCATAAGGCTCTTATTGCGTTAATAAATCTCTTTTTATGCTCGTCATTCTCAATCCTGACTGCTGCTGTTGCTCCGTACGGAAACTCAGACGATAGTTTCGGAGATTGCTCTTTTGTAATCTCTGTCCAAATACGATTGCTAAGAAAATCTGCTAGGTTGGTAATAGCAGACGAATCTTCTGTGCCAAGCCACGAATGAACCTGTTTTGCCAATGCTCTATGATTTACATACTTTCCTGGTTGAAAGAGCATGAGTACGCAATTATGAATTTTTAAAAAATCGCATTTTACTAAAAATGGATCGGTTGTGCTCTCTAGTGTTCCATACTGCTGAATATTACTTATACTACTTAAATCCCAGGTGTATTTCTGATTATGGTGATCATACCAATCGCTCCGTATTTGCTCATATGTCTCATCACCATCAACCGTAACTGCAAATTCTGTGGCAGTAAAGAGCTTTTGTCTGCCGTAATCTGTACGAACTAATGGATGCATTTTATCCCCCATTGTTTTGGGTTTTAATAAGAACTAGTAATTTTGCCTGAAGCCGGAATCGAACCGACGACCTACGCGTTACGAATGCGTTGCTCTACCAACTGAGCTATTCAGGCGGAGTGTGCAAGTATGTTATAACATTTCCGTCTAGAGTTAAAGCCTCTTTGTAAGGTATCCTTAATTGCTAACTAGGTGAGGAAACTATATCTATGCAAAAAAAGCAGTTTGATGTCGCGGTATTAGGTGGTGGTCCTGGAGGCTATCCAGCAGCTATTCGGTTAGCCCAAGGTGGGAAAAGGGTCGCGCTGATTGAGGAGAAAGAGGTTGGTGGGACCTGTTTGAATCGCGGCTGTATTCCGACAAAATGTCTGCTTTCAACCGTCTCTCTTTTTCGCGATATTAACCGGGCAGAGGTCTTTGGTCTCAAGGTGGAAGGTGTGAGCGCTGACTGGGCAAAGATGGTTACAAATAAAGATGAGGTTGTAACCAAGCTCTTATCAGGATTGCAGGGATTAATCCGTTCAAATGGAGTGGAGATTATCAAAGGACGAGGAAAACTGGTTTCTGCTCAAGAGATCGAGGTTGCTGGAGAAAATCTACTTGTTCAGGCAGATGATATTATCCTTGCAACAGGATCAGAAGTAAAAGATTTGGCAGCATTTCCAGTAGATGGAAAACATATCCACTCTCCAACAACTCTGTTGGAACTCAAAAAATTGCCTGAAAGCATTGCTATAATTGGTGCTGGAGTTATTGGTTGTGAATTTGCCTCTATGTTTGCAGGTCTTGGAGTCAAAGTCTTTTTAATAGAGGCCCTTTCTCGGATATTGCCGCTTGAGTGTGAAAGTGTCTCATGGGCAGTAACACAGGGCTTTCAGCAAGATGATATCGAAATACTTTGCAATGAGATGGTCGATGAGACAGAAGTACAAAAAAAAGGTGTAGAGCTGCGTTTAAAAGGTGGGAAGGTAATTCATGCACCGATTGTTCTCTCCGCTGTTGGAAGAGCGCTCAATACCGAAGATATCGGCTTAGAAACAGTTGGCGTTCAGACAGAAAAGGGAGTTGTCATTACTGACGATCGTATGCAGACAAACATCGACACCATTTGGGCAATAGGCGATATCACAGCTCGAGCCATGTATGCCCATGCGGCAACACATCAGGGGTTTGTGGCAGCAGACAATATTTTGGGTCATGCGGCCTATATGGACTACGAGGCTATACCGAGAGCTATTTTTACAAAGCCAGAGGTTGGATGTGTGGGAATGTCTCTTTTAGAAGCAAAGGAGAGAGGGTTTACAGCGAAACTCGGTTCTTTCCCATTTCAAGCATTGGGCAGAGCACAGGCAAGCTTTCATACCGAAGGGTTTGCCCAAATTGTTATTGAAGAGGGAACAGGACGCATTTTAGGAGCGCAGGTTGTTGGAACACATGCAGGAGATATTGTCTCTGAGCTTGTGGTGGCAATCTCAAATGAATTGACAATAGAGTGTTTGACAGAGAGCATTCACATCCACCCAACATTTACAGAAAGCTGTATGGAAGCAGCAGCAATTGTTCAAGATGCGCCCCTACACTTTCCAAAACAGATGTTACACACAGTACAAAAAAGGTAAATGTGGCGCGACTTCCTTCATGGCTTCATAAAGCATTCTCAGCAGGCAAGGAGGCTTCAGATACAGCACATTCTATCAAAAAAAGGGGCTTGTGTACTGTTTGTGAGGAGGCAAAATGCCCTAACCTTCCAGAGTGCTACCATCAAAAACGAGCGACCTTTCTCTTGTTAGGATCTTTGTGTACACGCTCGTGCGGTTTTTGTTCTGTTGGCTTTTGTTCTTCTCCGCAGCCTCCTGACCCAGAAGAGCCAAAAAAGATTGCGGAGTATTGTCAAGATAATAAGCTCCAACATGTGGTTTTGACGATGGTAACGAGAGACGATTTAGAAGACGGCGGTGCTTCTCATATCGTGTCTGTGATGAGGGAGATTCGTTCTGTTCTTCCAGAGGCTGGCTGTGAGATTTTAACATCTGATTTTGCTAGAAAGTGGGAGCCTGTCAAACTGCTGTTAGATGAAAAGCCGGAGGTCCTTGCACATAATCTTGAGACTGTGCGCGCTCTTTCTTCTCGTGTTCGATCTCAAGCAACATATGAGGGTTCTCTTGCTCTTTTGACTAAAATAAAAAAAGAGCGGCCAGAACAGGTGACAAAATCGAGTATTATGCTAGGCCTCGGAGAGAGCAAGCCCCAGGTTTTTGAGACGATAGAGGATTTGGCTCGAGCAGGAATCGATATGATTACAATTGGCCAATATCTTCAGCCAACACCGAAGCAATTAGCTGTGAAAGAGTTTATCCATCCAGATCTTTTTGCTGAATATGGCCAGAAGGCAAAAGAGTGTGGAATTCAAGAAGTTATGGTTGGCCCTTTTGTGCGCTCGAGCTACGCTGCGCGGCCAATTAGGAGAAAAAAATGACAGAGGATGATCTTTATAAACAGACGCAAGAAAGGCTCTTTGATTCAATTTTGTCGCGCTCTTATGAGTGGTATAGTGAAGAGTCTTCTGAAGGAGAAGAAGAGCTCGCATTTTATGGAGAAGAGGCTAACCTTCCCATTTTTGAAGAGACAGATAAGCTTATTGTAATGCATCGCGATGTCCATTTTTCCTCTAGTTTTAGCGCCATGAAAGAGTACTATCTCAACGAAGAGGCAAAGGGAATTGTTCCAGATATCGAGGTTGAGAGAGTTGCTTTTTTAGAGAGTGTTCAAAATGGCCTTGGGAAGGATATTGCCTCAATCCTTATTAGCGGAAGAGAAGCCGAAAAGATCGCTGATGCAAAAAAGATGTATCGAGAGCTTACTGATGTGGCGACTACTTCTTCTTTAGAAGGAAAAATAGCATCAGCTCTGCTTTCTGAAAGAGATGTTGAAGAGTTAGCAAAGGAGCTGTTAGCAGAGGTTAAAGCTCGGCCAGAGATTCTTATTCCTCTTGCTTGTTCTGAATTTTTTTGTGACCCCCTTTTCCCAAGCTATGGGACAGGCGCACAGCTTGCTTTGAAGTTGATCGGGAAACTTCGCTATGAAAAGGCTATTGAACCCCTCTTTTGCCAACTTGGTCGATTCACAGAGTACTCTTTGGAAAGCGATATTTTAGAGGCGCTCTTTCAAATTGGTGAGCCTGTAAAAAATATGGCGATGAAAAAAATCTCCTCTTTACCCATTACAGAGGATAATGAGCGCTCTGCGCTCATTCTTCTCAAATTTCTACCGGATGAAGAGATCTCAGCACTCTTTAGAAGGTGTCTTGAATTGCCTCAAATAAAAGACCGCCCCTCGTTTCGAGAGTATCTTGAACTTGGCTCTTAAGACAAAAGGGTAGTTTTGATAAGATCTAGTAGATTGATTTATTTAGGGATTAGGAGACGTCATGATTCAGAGGCTTTGTAAGAGAACTTCTTTGTTTTTTCTTGTGCTGGCCTTGTTGGCAGCATTTTCAGGTTGTTCTTCAAGTCGCGTTATTATCAATGGTCTCGAAGAGCGAGATGCCAATGAGATTATTGTCTTTTTATCGACAAAGGGTATTGTTGCCTACAAAATACGAGCTGAGATCGAAGGGCCTGGTGCTGCAGGCGGTGGTCTTGTGTTATGGAATATTGCTGTGCCGAGAGATCAAGCAGTAGAGGCGATGTCTATTTTAAATGCCAATGGACTACCACGAAGAAGAACACAAAATCTACTCGATCTCTTTACATCAGGAGGGCTTGTTCCTTCTGAGATGCAAGAGACGATTCGATATCAGGCAGGTCTTGCTGAGCAGATATCAGGAACAATTCGAAAGATTGATGGAATTTTAGATGCTGATGTCCAGCTTTCATTTCCTGAAGAAGACCCTTTAAACCCCAAGGAGAGCAAGGGAGAAGTAACAGCCTCTGTTTTTGTAAAGCATCAAGGTGTTCTCGATGATCCAAATAGCCATTTGGTGACAAAGATTCGTCGCCTTGTTGCTAGTTCTGTACAGGGCCTGAAATTTGAAAATGTCACTATAATATCAGACAGAGGCCGTTTTGCGGAGGGTAATGTTCAAGCGCGACTTCGCTCTCTTCCTGGCAATGTAGAGCTTGTTCGCGTGTGGGGAGTGACAGTAGCGCAACAAGCAGTTGGGCGATTTCAGACCATTTTCTTCACGATTATTACCTTGCTTGCTCTTTTCGTTCTCACAACGGTCTGGATGCTTTGGAAGGTGCTTCCTGTAGCAAAACAGTGCGGCGGTGTAAAGACACTCTTTTTCTTCCGTCCATATGAGGTAGCTATTCCAGAAGAGGAAGAGATAACGGCTGAAGAAGAGACGCCTTCTGAGGAAGAGAAGCCCAAAGAGGGAGAGGGAGAAGAGGGTCCTGGAGAGCCCGGGGTCCAAGAAAATATCGAGTCGACTTAAGGAAGAAGGATGCCTTCTGTGGCTGATCTGTTTTTACGCTCATTATTAGAGAAGTTTCCTCACCCTTCTTCACAAAAGGTTATGGGAGATCTTCCACAAGAGATTGCCAAACGCTTTTCTCTTCTTCCTGACCGTGTGGGGGTAGATCCAGAAAACTTTTTAGTAACGCCCTCTCGCATCCTCTCATCTCTTCATCCAAGTTGGTACGAAGAGCTTGTGGAAGCTGTTCCAGAAGGGATGCGTTCAATAGTTCAGCGTTCCTTAGAGGAGTACAGGCAAGGAGAAGAGTCTCTCTTGCGTGAATTTATTTTAGGATATCTTGTCAGCTGTTGGTCTGAGAAGGATATCCCTTGTTTAGAGACTTTAGAGCGCAGTGATTTTTCGTGGTTACTTGAGTGCGCTCCAGAAGAGATTGAGACAATAGCCTCGTTAGTTGGCACCTATGATCTGGTCGAAGAGGTTCGAAAGACAATAGATAAAAAGAGCCTAGAAAAGCTCTTTTCTTCCCTTTCTCCGATGCAACGGCGATATTTACGAGCACTCTTGCATACACCTTTGCCAGGACTAAAATCTACCGTATCTCTGCCTGAGTTTTTGCGCCTGCCTATAGAGGAGGGCAAAGAGCGCCTTCTTGCTCGAGGCTATGAGAGGCTCGCTACCGCTCTTCAGGGTCAAGATGAGCTCTTTATCTGGTATCTGTTGCACCGTTTAGAGCGATCGCAAGCGCACTCTCTTGAAAAGCGGTTGAAGGAGGGGACAACAGAAGAGAGCACTCGATCCAAAACATATATTACCCACGCATACCAATTTTTAAAACGCAGGGAGTCGAAGTGACGAAGACATCGAGCAAGTTTTTTTCTCTTATCAATGGTCAGCAAGTAGCGATATCGCCTGAAACAAAGAAAATCTCGGCAAATGATTTGGCAACTCTCATGGATGCCAAGGAGCTTCTTTGCACTGTTCAAGAGGATGCGAAAGCGTATCGAAAAAAGGTGATTGAAGAGAGCGAAACGATTAAAGAGAAAGCTGAATCCGAAGGATTTCAAGCTGGATATGACAAATGGACGGATCAACTTGCACAACTTGAAAAGGAGATACAGCAAGTTCGCGAGGAATTGCAAAAAGTTGTGATGCCTGTTGCGATAAAGGCAGCGAAAAAGATTGTGACAGAAGAGCTTACAGTTAAACCTGAAGTGACTAAAACAATTGTTGCCAACACTCTTAAAACGGTTGCCCAGCATAAACGGGTTGTTTTGTATGTGAGCAAAGAAGATTTTGAGATGATTGAATCTGAGAAAAATGATTTGAAAAAGATTTTCGAGGAGCTTGAATCTCTTTCTGTTAGAGAGCGCGATGATATTGAACCTGGTGGTTGCGTGATAGAGACTGAAATAGGTATTGTGAATGCACGGTTGCAAGATCGGTGGCGTACATTGGAAAACGCCTTTACAGCTCTCTATTCTCGAATAAAACAGGAGCAACAAGAGTGAGTAAGATTCTTACATATACCTTGATAGGGTTGATCTGTTCTGCCTGTTGTACGTTCGGATATGTGCATGCTGCTGGCACAGGACAGAATAAAGTAGCTGTAGCGACGCCTCCAGCACCACGGCTTCCTCCAAAACGAGCTGGAGCACAGGAAAAAGAGGAGGCAAAATCGTCTGATGTAAAGGCAATTTTGAGTCTTGAAGGGTTAGAGAGACCCTCTCTTGTTATTCAAGGGACGGCTCTTGCCTTCATGTCCCTTTTGCCCTTCCTGATCATGATTCTCACATCATTTGTGAAGATCGTTGTTGTTCTCTCTCTTTTAAGAAACGCCCTCGGTGTACAGCAGTCTCCTCCAAACCAAGTTATTAATGGTATTGCCTTTTTATTGAGTCTCTACGTGATGTTTCCAACGGGCGTGAGGATGTATGAGGCGGCCAGAGGCCTTTTTGAATCACCAACGATGCCCACAGAGCTTCTTTCTGCAGATTCTGCAGAATTTGTCATTGCTGTTGCTGCGCAAGCCAGAGAGCCATTGAGAGAATTTTTAAAAAACAATTCACTTTTGAAGCACCACAAGTCGTTTTATAAGACGGTCTACCGTGTTTTGCCAGACGAGTATCGAGAAGAATTAAAGCCAGATGACTTTTTAGTTCTTGTTCCGTCCTATATTGCAACGCAACTCAAATCCGCATTTGAGATTGGGGTGCTGATCTACATACCATTTTTTGTTATTGACCTTGTTGTCTCTAATATCCTGCTCGCTATGGGTATGATGATGCTCTCTCCGATCACGATCTCGATGCCATTAAAATTGTTCTTGCTTGTTATGCTCGATGGCTGGACATTGTTGATTGAGGGCTTGGTTTCAACATTTAGGTAAAACCCCTGATTGTGACCCTCGCTCATCCTGCGATGGAAATAGGATCACAACCAGGAGATTAAGGAGAAAAAAAATGTTTCAATCCCAGGTTGTACAATTGGCCTATCAAGGATTGTTGCTTATTCTTATTCTCTCTGCTCCCCCTGTCTTAATCAGTATGTTTTTGGCAACACTGGTTGCTGTCTTTCAGGCGGCAACGCAGATCCAAGAGCAAACACTCTCCTTTGTTGTAAAACTCATCTCTGTTGTCCTAACGCTTATGTTCATGGGAGCGTGGCTTGGCGGCCAGATCATGGGCTTTGCCGTTAACATTTTCACCAACTTTCCCGGTTGGATCTTGGCGATGTATTAATAACAATTCGACAAAAATAACAGGATATCCAACTGATTGTACTCAATCGCCCATCTTTTGTACTGGGTCAACTGTTCATCAGAGGGCAGATAGTGATTGAGGAAGAGGCGGATAATCTCCACGCGTCCTAACTCGATGGAGTGCTTTATATGATTGGGTACTTCTTCATCGGAAGGAGGATCCTGGGTGATCAGTGCTTCGACAATATTTAGCCGGTTGTATTCAATAGCTTTGGCAAGGGCTTCTTTATCGGAGTATCCCATCTCTATCATAAGCGCTACTACTTCATCATAGCCCTTTTGAATGGCTAGGGTGAGTGCCTCGCCATCTTTAGTCATGGAGTGGGGTTGAGTCAGGATGATTTTAGCAATGTCAGGGTTTCCTCCTGTAAGAGCGAGTTTAAGCAACTCAGGAGTTGCTGCGGTTTGTTCGATGAGATATCTGACAGTATCGATATTGCCAATTGCGACTGCATAGGTCAGTGCAGCGCTAGATTGATCTTCTCGAGCCAGTAGGAGTTCGAGAAAACGGCTGTCTTTGGCTTCAACAGCTCTAGCGATAAGCTCTTCTCCCTGGTCGTGAATGTCGAAGCCGTGTTCGAGAAGCAGCATATATGAGTCGATATCGCAGGTGGAAAGGGCATAGTGTAATGCGGGTAAATTTTCGGGGTTTGTGACAAAATCCCGGAAAAGAGAGATCAGATCTTCATCGAGAGAATGTCCACCTGCCTGGTGAACGAGCAACTGTTTAAAGACCGCTGTTGATTCTTGCGTAGCTGCTATTTTAAGAGCTGATGTTTTGGTGGTAATCCTTGGTGAAGCGTAGTAGGCCCACTTCTGAGTTGTATGGCAGGGTGTTAGCGTTGCGCCATGTTCTAGGAGAAGAGCAACCATGGTGCTATCTTCTTTATTAATGGCCCAATATAGAGGGGATCGGGCGGTCCAGTGATCCATATCGCCAAACTTACATCGCTCATAAACCCATCCGCCTCTGGGCTCCCAGTGATTGGCATATTTTCCACGGTACTCCTTGCGAAACTCGTTAACATCGGCACCCATCTCGAGCAATTGAGAGACGAGCTCTGTATGACCTTTGCAAATTGCGAGCTCTAAAGCGGAAATTCCCTGCTCATGCCCAACAATGTAGTCATAATCATCGCTCGCATTATTCCCCATGTGAGAATTGAGAACCTTGATGGTTGGCGTCGATTGGGTCGCCTGCTCAGGATAGATCTGAAGGATCAGCTCTGCGACATCAAGGCGGTTTTGCTCAATGGCATAGTGAAGTGCCGGCCAGTTTTTGGGATTGTGGGCATATTGAATTGCAAGTTCATAGCTAGTAGGCTCGGCAGAGGGGTTGATCTCTTCTTTTGAGATGAGAAAATTGCCTGCTGTCATCAAGAAAAGAAGGGTAAATAGTAATGTTTTCCGAATTATCTTCATTGGGGCCTCTTTTTATAATTAAAGCGATTGTTTTGTTAAAAATAATAATATAATCCATGAGGATTTGTCAAGAATTATTAGAAACGGGTTGTATTATGATGTGTTAGATCGCTATGACTTTTCTTTATGTTATTTTAACTTATTTTGTGATAGCCTTATAAGGTGTAATTATTAAAGAAAGTTATTATGGTAATACAAGATATTTCATTAATACCGGCTTCATATAGGTCTATTAGTAACGAAGGTAGTTCGGGCTCTTCCAATAGTGTAGATGAATGCATTAGGTCATATGAACGCGCAGAGAATAGATATTTTGAAGGTGAGATCGATCTGCTGTGGTCTCTAGGATACAACGCACAATCATATCACGATACTCGATCTTCGTGTTTGCGTTGTTTGTTTCCAATGCAACTAGGAAACCAGCAGGCCTATTCTGCTGCAAAGGAATATGCCCTCTCTTTATTTAGAAAGAGTCGCCTCTCTCTCATTTCAAATCGGGAACTACAACAACTTTTTCCTTATTTTGGCATAACGATTGCGCAAGTAGCTGAAGATGAAGAGCAGGAATTAATAAAATTGGTAGAAGATATTAGGAATCTTGCGTGCTGTATAGAAAAAGTGCCCCTGAAATATCTTTCTCCTCTTCTTATTATCTCTTCTGCAGATCGTTTTTTAGAACTATTACAAGAGGCTGATGTTCTGAGTAGAGAAAAATGCCTCAACATAAAGGCCCCTCGCAAGAGTTGCTTGAATGAAAGGGTGGCTGTGATAGCTGAAACGATCTCTACAACAGCGCAACAGGAAATATCTATATACGGAGGGGCTGTTTTACCCGATGAGCTACTTAGTCTACCGAATCTTCATACGATACAGCTCGATTTTTGTAGGGGTTTGAAAATTTTACCGAATCTTTCCGCAATGGAAAGATTGCAAAAACTTCATATAACGCAATGCCCTGTTGAGGATCTCTCACCAATATCTGATGTAAGAACACTGACAGATCTGGAGATAAGAGGACTTAGAAATGTCAAGGTGATGTTTACCTTTCACAGTCTTTCCCGTTTGGAGAGACTTTCTGTTCAACGCATGGCATTACGAGAGCTACCAGAGGGCATTGAAAACCTTACACATTTACGGGAGCTTTTACTCGATAGGACAGAGATAGAGTCTCTCCCGACTGGAATTGGTGGATGTCGAGCACTCCAAAAGATCTCTCTTCCTAAAACAGTACACAGCCTACCTGGGGAGATTGCATCATTGCCGAATTTAAGAGAGCTTGAAGTGTACTCTTCTTGCACAATCCCTGATTCTCTTGCCGAGAAGGTAACTTTGATTCGGCCTTCCGAAAGAACAGGAAAGAGCCATTCTATTTTTGCGCTGTGGTCTAAAAGGAGTTTTAAGGGAGGCATTTCTTTGCCATCATCAGAGGAAACCTCATCAGATTCACAGGTGTGAAATAGCCTATCTTCTTGATTTTAATTTCATAGTCACAATATCTTTAGATCTATGAAACAGTGTCGCATATATCTACTCTCTAGTTTTTCGAGCTTTGTGCAAGAAGCTTTTTTGTTTTTTGGCCGCAAGGCCAAATAATCTCTCGCGTCCTACCTTTTTAAAAAATTTCCAACAAAAAAAAGCAGGTTTTTACCATGGAAGCAATTCATGTCGAAAAAATCGACAAACAATTAGATCTGGCATTAAAAAAAGTTGCCTCAGAGAGCGATCTAGAGGCATTGCGAGCGGAGTGGCTTGGAAGAGATGGCGTTTTCACAAAGCTCTTTAAAACAGTTGGCACCTTAGAACAGGGTAAAAAGATTGAAACGAGCAAAAAGCTCAACCAACTAAAATCTAAGCTAAAAGAGTTTATCTCTATGAAGAGAGAGGCTTTTTCTGCCAAAAAGCAGGAAAGGGAATTGGCAAAAGAGTGGCTCGACCTCTCTCTTCCCTCAAGAAATCCTGGCCTTGGAGCTATTCATCCTATACGCCTTGTGGAAAGGAAAATTACCTCTTTGTTAAGACCCTTTGGATTTCAAGTGGTTGAAGGCCCTGAAGTAGAAAGTGAATATTACTGCTTTGACTCTCTAAACATCCCTAAGCATCACCCAGCACGCGATATGCAAGATACCTTCTATGTCGATCCAGAGGGAGTTTTTCGAACACATACTACTTCTGTACAGGCTCGAGAGCTTGAAAAAGGAAATCTTCCTGTAAAAGTCATCTCATATGGAAGGGCCTATCGTAATGAAGCAGAAGATAGCTCCCATCAGTCGATGTTCCATCAGTATGAACTGGTTTGGGTTGAGAAGGGTCTGACGCTCTCTCATCTCATGGCACTTCTCGCTCACATTCTTCACGGGCTGTATGGAAGAGACAGAAAGATTCGTTTTGTTCCTAAATACTATCCATACACAGAACCGAGTATTGGTGCTCAAATCGACTGCAATCTATGCGAGAATCAAGGATGTTCCTCGTGTAAAGGGAGTGGGTGGGTTACGATGGTCGGAGCTGGTATGGTTCATGAAAATGTTTTAAAAGAATTTAATTATGATCCACGCTCAGTTACTGGTTTAGCCTTTGGATTTGGTACCTCGAGGCTAGCCTCTCAGTTCTATAACATGCCCAACATTAAATCTTTATATGTCAATGATCTGCGACAACTTAGGAGTCTTGTATGAAAATCTCATTAGCCCTTTTACAACAATTCGTTGATGTCCCCTATAAAGAGATTCAGAAACTTCGACGTATCTCGGATGAGATTGGTCTTGAGGTCGAAGAAGTCGAAGAAGAGATGGGGGAGATTTTTTTCAAAATCGAAACCCTTGCTCATCGAGGAGATCATCTCTGTGCTCTTGGAATTGCTCGAGAGTTTTCAGCTCATTTCCTCACTCCTTTGCATCACGTGCCTGTATTGGAAAAATGGGACCCAAAACCTTTTCCTATAGACGTCTTTGTGGAGACAGAAAATTGTCTTCGATATGCCCTTGTTCACTTCACCCTTCCTAACAAAATCGATCTATCAAAGAGTCGTTACCTTGAAAATATCGACCTTCCAATTGTCTCACTACTCAATTATGTTACAGCTGAGCTCGGCCAACCAATGCACGCCTTTGATGCTGATACAATCGAGGGAAATATTCGCGTTGTTTTAAGCGAAAAAGAGGAGGAAATAGAGGCTCTTGATGGAAAGAGCTATCTCGTCCCTCCTCATTCCATTCTTATCAGAGACAGCAAAAAGACTGTGGCTGTTGCAGGTATTATTGGATGCGCCAATAGCATGGTGAGCGATCAAACAAAATCGGTATTAATAGAGTCTGCCACTTTTGATCCTGTCTCTATTCGAAAGAGTGCGCAAAAGATGGGGCTTTCTACTGACGCCTCTTATATCTTTGAAAGGGGAAGCGATCGAGAGCAGGTGCTTTTTGCCCTAAAGCGGCTTCTTGCCCTTCTTCCCCCTGTTGAGACTGCGCTTTTTTATGATGCTGGTAAAGAGAGAGAGAAAAGGGTAATTGCTTTGGATCTAAAAAATCTCTGCTCTTACCTGCATCTTCCACAATTAAAAAAGGAGGATCTTGAAGAGCGCCTCACTTTATTGGGCTATACTCTTGAATGGACAGAGGCTGATCGATGTCTTGTCACCATTCCTTCATGGCGTGAGTGGAATGTCCATACATCTGAGGCAATTATTGAAGATTTTGCCAAAAGTTACGGTCTTAACCGTATCTCTTTAGATCTGCCGGCGCTCTCTTATGAGATACCTCCTCTTTCAACAAAGGAGGAGATTGAAAAAAGGATAGAGACAAGCCTCTTAGGACACGGGTTTTTTGAGGTGATGACAAAGAGCTATTACTCTCATGAAGCTCTCTCTCTTCTTGAAGGGCTGTATCCAGATGTGGGTGTAAGACATGTTTCTATGAAAAATTCATTAGAGAGAGAGTACTCATTTCTCAAAAACACTAATGTTATCCATCTGGCAAAACTAGCTAGAGAGAACCTTAAAAGGGATATTGTCTCTTTTAAGGTCTATGAATGCGCGAGACTCTATGACCGCACACCTTTAGAAAGTCCCTACAACTATGAATGGGATGCCATTACTATGGCTGTTGCAGGAAGATGGCTTGAATCTGAATGGAAAAAGCCTGAAACCTGTGAGGAAAAACTCTTTCTCCTTAAAGGTGTGCTTGAATCATTTTTTGCATCCTTAGGTGGCCAATTAACAGTCAAAAAATCAGAACATCCGTATCTTCATCCTAACTCTCAAGCAATCTTGCTGTTTAATGGCAAGCCATGCGGTCATTTTGGCCTTGTCCATCCCAAAATATCGGAATGGATCGAGATTGAGATGCTTTATGTTGAACTCTCTCATCTTCAGATTTGTCAGGAAAAAGAGCCCCCACAATTGCACGAGTATCCGCCTATCAAGCGAGATCTTACTTTCAAAGTGCCTACAGGAATGTTGGCAGATGAGCTTATTGAAAAAATAGGAAGTAGAGCTGATCTTCAAAAAATGTGCATCGTCGACTCTTTCCAAAAAAAGGATGAAGATTTTCGAAGAGTCTCTTATCGGCTTGTCTTTCAAAGCAGTACCAGAACACTGCTTAATGAAGAGGTTGATCAATCTATACACGATATTCTTCTAGAGATGAAGCGAGAGCATGGTTTGGAGTTGGCAGATGCAAAATCAATAGCTTGATTGATTGGGTTACAATCAAAAGATTGTAACCCAGTGTGAAATTTCTCTTGACACAACTTGCAAATTTGAAGTAGCCTCTCGCGAGATCTGAGAGCTGTCCGAAATCGCATTTTTAGGGGGTACAAAAAGCTCAAACACTTTCACATTAGTTTGAAAACCACAAACCAATGGAGGAAGAATGTTTATAAAGCAAGTATTGGCAACACACAGTCCATCTGTTTTGGATTTGGGAGCCATTCAACAACAAGAGGAGGAGCAACAAGAAGTAGTTCGGACAATCAAGGAGTACGAGGACGAAAATCATTATCGATATGAAGATGGTGATTGGAATGATCTCGTTAGACTTGGATTTTTTCCGGAAGCAGAAAATCAACAGAAATGTAGAACAGGAAGCTCTGAAAGAGCTTTTGCCGCCAAAGCATTTGTTCTAGATCTATTTAAAAAGAATCTTCCCCATCTCATTTCAAATGAGGGGTTAAAAAAGATTCTTCCCAAATTTGGCATTACCCTTTCAAATAACATTGACGATGAATCGCTTATTCAACAGGAAAAAGCTCTAATAGATTTTGAAAAGAGAGTCTTTTCAGGATTGTTAGAAGAGGAGAAGCCGTATTTTCTCAAACCTTCTCCCATCCTCATCGTGACAACTCCCACTCTTTTGTTGCGCCTTTTGGAGCGTGTCTACGTCTCAAGCACAGAGATTGCATTAGGGCTCTCCGAACAACCTGAATTATCTTTGGATCAAAGAATTAGCCGAGTAGCTCAAGAACGGCTAAGGTGCACGAAAATAGTTCTGGATAACACAGGATCTCGTAGCAGAAAGATAAAAGTCTTTCCTGAAGAGATGGTTATGGAACAGGTGACAGAGATTTCTCTTATCGATTGTGATATTGTTCGAGGCGTCCTACCAGACCTTTCTCCAATGAAAAAACTAGAGCGGGTATATGCTCAGTACTGTTGGGGATTAGATCTTTCCTCTCTTGAGATTATTGAAAGGGATAAGGTTGTTGAGATAGACTCCTCTTCAGAGAAGAAGGTGATATTTCAGAAGCGCAAAAATGTAGAAGACACCGTTATTGGAGTAAAAAAAATTCCAGAAGAGATGAGGCAGGTGCCAACGCAATTATCTGTCCAATGTTTGACACAGTATATGTTACAGCAGAAGTTTGGGGACGAATTGAATAAAATCGCAGGAGGTAAGCTCATAACGAACGCCCCGTGCTGATCCAAAAAGCGGATGAAGCTCTTTGTGGAGAGAGTGGAGGTGACCAAAAGCGACAATAGAGACACCGTATTTTTCAAAAAGAGCTGAGGCAACAGATGGGGCAAGATCAACTCCAATTGGAGGAAAGTGCGTCATAGCGATTCGCACCTTTGCCTCTTTTGGTATTGTTCGAAGGCTCATCTCTAAGCGAGAGAGCTCTCTTTGAAAGATGGCAGCATCATCTTTTTCTTCTCTCTTTTTTTCTGTTATACACGGTTCAAACCCAAGTTGCTCCCCATTCCTCTTACAAGCTGGCTGCGGAAAATAATCTACTTCGCGTTGCTCTTTGGCAAGGTGAGACAACCTTGCCTTCATCGCAACACTCGTATCTTCTTTCCCTCGCTCAGCCTCTAAGGAGGAATGGGGTGCAACTTGGGTTTTGAAGTCGATAATGTCATCAAAAGAGTATTCAGGACTATCCCAAAGACGGGCTCCTGCTATAGAGACCTCCCCTATTGTAACAGATGAATTTTGGATGAGGTGGATAGATGGAGGAAGAACCTTTTTGACTTTTGAGAGAGAAGACCACCAGTAGTCGTGGTTTCCTCTAATTATCACCTTTGTTCCAGGCCTTTTTTCAATCCATTCAAGATCTAAAAGCGCATCTTCAAGTCGAAGAGCCCACGAGATATCGCCAGGAATAAGAACAAGGTCGTTACTAGAGACCGTTTTGTCCCACGCTGCTGCAATCTTTTTGGGATGATCTTTCCATTCAGGACCAAAAAGGTCCATTGTCTTATTGGGAACACTAAAGGAAAGGTGAAGGTCGCTAATAGCCCAGATTTTCATGGGTTAGAAAATGAAGTTATCAGGGATAACTGCTCCTTCTGAAATGACAACAATGCCGTCTCGGACGTGGATAGGATCTGCGTCATAGGTGATATGGTTTTCCCGGTTTACAATGCGAACGTTATCTCCAATAGAGACATTCTTGTCGATAATAGCCTTTTTGATAAAACAGTTTTCTCCGATAGAGAGCGCCTCTTTTTGCGAACAGGTATTTCCCATAATGTATGAATCTCGAATGACTGTTCCTCGTTGTAGTATGGTTCGTTGTCCTAAAATAGAGTTTGTGACCTCATCTGCCAAAATCACAGAGCCTTCGCAGATGGTAGAAGAGCGAATATGTGCGTTGGCAATACGAGGGCCTGGAAGATGAGAGTGCGCTGTATAAAGAGGTGTGTTTTCTGTGTGGCATGAAAAGAGCGTCTTTTCTTGGTTGAGCTCGAGATTAGCGTAATAAAAAGACTCGATTGTTCCGATATCTTCCCAGTAGCCGTCGTGAATAAAGGCGCCAATTCTCCCCTTTTTTACCTGAGAGGGAATAAGGTGTTTGCCAAAGTCTTCTCTTGGATCTTTTTTGAGCAGGTCGAAAAGGGCAGAGCGGCGAAAGAGATAGATGCCCATAGAGCCTAAAAACTGTTTGTTTTCTTCTGAGGCACACTCCATCTTTTCGATAACGGATTTTGGGGTTTTCATTTTTTCGAGCATAAGGGGATCGTTTGGTTTTTCATAAAAGTCGATGATATGGTTGTCTTCATTGACCTTCATAATGCCCATGCGAGTAGCGTCTTTAGCAGTAACAGGCAACGTTGCAACCCAGACATCTACTTCTGGTTGCTCTTGTGCACAGCGAAGAAGCTTTTCAAAGTCTATATGGTAGAGCTGGTCTCCAGAGAGGATGAGAAAATATTCAGCTGAGGTTTCAAGCAAATACTCTGCATTTTGACGGACAGCATCTGCTGTTCCCTGGAACCAGTCTGACTGTCCAGGCCGCTGCTCTGCAGAGAGGATCTCTATAGACCCTGGAAAGATATGATCTTGGCGATATGTTTGAAAGATGTGGCGATGCAGTGAGCGAGAGAGAAACTGGGTCAGGACAAAAATTTGTGTAATCCCAGCATGTAAAGAATTTGAGATCGGAACATCGATCAGTCGGTAGCGCCCCCCAAAAAGCATAGAGGGCTTGCAGCTATTTTTAGTAAGGGGAAAGAGTCGCGATCCCTGCCCACCACCGAGAATGACTGTGGCAACAGAGGACATGTCGATTTTGTGTTTTATTGGAGAAAGAGGTGCTCTTTTAAGACCAACAAGACGTTGAAGTTCTTCTTGTGTCGTTGTTTTCATGCCGTATCCTTGTTTTTTCTATCACTATTACTACGTTTTTTCTATGTATGTGTAATAATATTTTTTTACAACAGGTTTTTGACAAAAAACACATTAATTAGTAACGTCTGGTTTAAAAAGGCATTCGTATGCAGCTATTAAATCCTAAATTTTCTTTAGAAGAGTTTTTAAAGAAATTAGAGGTAGAGAGGTCCTTGCTCCTTCTCGATTATGATGGGACATTAGCCCCATTTCAGATCGATCCAGAAAAAGCAGTGCCCTATCCGGGAGTTGTCGAGCGACTCGAAAAAATTATGGAAAGCGCTCGAACAAGGCTTATTATTGTCAGTGGTCGAGCTATAGACTCTCTTCTTCCCCTTCTTCCCTTAGACCCATTGCCCGAGATTTGGGGGTGTCATGGTGGTGAGCGTCTTGTCGCTGGGAAGAAGAGTGTGAAGGCACTCTCTGAAAAACAACAGCAGGGAATTCTTACAGCTAAAGAGCTTGTTAGAGGGACAGCCTCTGAGAATCGGTGTGAGATCAAGCCGCTTTCTATTGCCGTTCATTGGCGCGGCTGCAGTAAAGAGGAGATCGCTGCTGTTCGTCGAGTCTTGCAGATAGATGCTACTCCCTATGATCTAGAAAAACACGAATTTGACGGTGGAATCGAGTTTCGTATAAAGGACATGAATAAAGGCGGTGCTATTTCTACTATTAAAAAGGAGGTAGGATCTGCTCCTCTTCTTGCTTATGCTGGAGATGATGCAACTGATGAAGAGGCTTTTGAAGCGCTTGGAAGTCGCGGCTTAAAAATATTGGTGCGAAAAGAGTTTCGCTCTACTCTTGCCGATATTCAATTAATACCCCCAAAAGAATTGTTAGCATTTCTTGATCGATGGATAGATGCAGTTAACCCCTGATTGCGACCTATCGTTCCACGAATGCTTCCCTGCAGGAAACAATCTGCTTTGTATTGCTCCTTGACAAGGTAACAACCTTACCTTCGTCGCAATACTCGAATCTTGTTTCCTTCGCCCAGCCTGCGTGGAACGATAGTCGCAATCAGGGGTTAAAGAAATAGTAGACTTTTTTAAGAGGTGGCTGGATAACGGGCGATAATAGGGCTACTTTCAAGGAGTCACATGGATACCACAAACCCATCTCGATTGGTGATTGTTTCAAATCGATTGCCCTTTGAGATTGAAAAGAAAGAAGAAGAGATCTCCTTGCGCCCAGGAAGCGGTGGTCTTGTCACTGCTATGGCCCCAGTGCTACGAAATCGAGGGGGCGTTTGGGTTGGCTGGCCTGGTACAGCAGAATGTAGTGATGAGGCTGTCCGAAAGGTTATGGAGGAGGCAGATAGTGAAGTTGGATTTACTTTTTCTCCTGTTTTTTTGTCCCAAGAGGACGTAGAGCTCTACTATCATGGCTTTTCCAATGAGGTGATCTGGCCTCTCTTTCACGATTTGCAGACACAATGCCGTTTTTTACCCGAGTATTGGAAGAGCTACCAAAAGGTAAACGAGGCTTTTGCTAATACCTGTTTACAAACCATTCATTCTGAAGATTTTATTTGGGTTCATGATTATCAGCTCATGTTGCTCGGAGAATCACTTCGAAACAAAGGTGTGGAATCGAAGATAGGCTTCTTTTTACATATTCCCTTTCCTCCTCCTGATATTTTTATGAAGTTGCCGTGGAGATTTGAGATTTTACACGCTCTTTTAAAATATGATCTCATTGGGTTTCAAACAGCACGTGACCACAGAAATTTTATAAACTGCATTCGGTTTCTCAAAGAGGATGTACATATACAAGGTGGCAAGGGAATGCACATCTGCCACTCTCATGGAAGAGAGGTTCGCATCGGGACGTTTCCAATTAGTATCGATTTTAATGAGTTTGCCACACATGCAGCCTCTCAAGAGATCTCTAAAGAGGCATGGCTTCTTCATGAAAACTGGTCAGGACAAAAGATCATCTTTAGTCTCGATCGTCTCGACTATACAAAGGGTATTTTAGATCGATTAGAGGCGGTGCGCATATTTTTGCAGCAGCATCCTGAGTTTCATAAAAAGATCTGCTTTGTGCAGACTGTGGTGCCAAGCAGAACAAAGATCGATGGCTACCAAGCGCTTAAGCAGGATATCGATAGACTTGTTGGAGAGATTAATAGCCAGTTTTCACGAGAGAACTGGGTTCCTATCCATTATGTCTTTCGAAGTTTAAAGCGTTCAGAGCTTTTGGCTTTTTATCGAACCTCAGACGTTGCTCTTGTTAGCCCTGTTAAAGATGGTATGAATCTTGTTGCCAAAGAGTATGTCGCTTGTCAGACTGAAAAAAATGGCGTGTTGCTGTTAAGTGAATTTGCTGGCGCTGCCTCCCAATTCCAGCAGGGAGCTTTGCTCATTCATCCATATGATCTTGAAGGGGTTGCTCAGGCGATCTACTATGCCCTCACTATGTCCGAAGAGGAGCGTCATAAGAGGATGGATCTACTTCGAAGAAATGTGAAGCGCTACAATATCTTCTGGTGGACGAAGATGTTTCTTAAAATGGCTTTTGCCAAAGAGCTCACCGACTTTCCCATTATCAGAGAGTATGTTCCCAAAGAGAGTGCTCTTGAACAAGAGGTTGGAATTTTTTAATCGCTTGCTAAAGCTCTTTCTCGACCATGTTGCAGATCTACTATTGGGTCGGGATATTCTCCTTTTTTAGACGCTTCCCATGGCTTGTGTATATACTTGTTAGGGGTCTCTTTTAGTTCTGGTATATATTTTCGGACATAATTTCCTTGTGGGTCAAACTTTTCTCCTTGAAGCACTGGATTGAAAATACGATACCAAGGATTGGAATCGGGCCCACAATCTGCTATCCACTGCCAACCAAAACTATTATTAGCTAAATCTGCATCAAACAAGTTGTCCCAAAACCATGCTTCTCCCTCTTTCCAGTTGTGTAGCAGATGTTTTACCAAGAAAGAGGCTACGATCATTCGGACACGGTTGTGCATCCATCCTGTTTCTAATAATTGGCGCATTCCTGCGTCTACAATGGGAATTCCTGTCATGCCCTGTTGCCATGCAAGCAGCTCTTTTTTATTTTTTCTCCATGCAATATGTTTTTCTCTAAAGGGACCATGTGCAACATGTGGAAAGTGGTACAAAATAGCGTGTGTAAAATCTCTCCAGCAAAGCTGTCGTAAAAATACCTCTGAAGGCTTTTTTGAGGCTATCTTTTTCCATATATAGCGAACTGAAATTTCACCAAAGTGGAGATGAGGAGAAAGCATAGAGGTCACACATGGCTCAGGAATATCTCTTCTTTTTTGATAATATTTCAAATGCTTAGTGCAAAATGAACTTAGTAAGGCGTGAGCACCATCTTCACCAGGAAGCCAATGGTTAAGGCCTTCATGCTTTTTCGATGAGAGGGTCAAGGCAGATGATCTAAGAGTGTTTTTCCAGGAAATTTTTGGGAAAGCTTCGGGTAGAGTCTTGAATTCTAAAGTCTTTAAAACATTCCAGAAGGGAGTAAAGAGTCGATACGGTTTTCCTTGTTTATTTAGAACAATATGAGGTTCTACCAAAAGATTGGGCGCATAGGTATGTGCCTTTATACCTTTTGTTTCTAATGCCTTTTGAATTTTGAAATCTTCTCCAACAATTTTTTGGTTCCAAAAGACGTGATTAGCTCTAGTTTCAAGTTGCAAAGCTTGTAATACTTTTTGTGGATGGCCTTTTCTGATTACCCACCCAAATCCCCGTTTTTTTGCGCGCTTTCCAAAATCGAGTAGTGATCGTTCAAGCCAAAACCGACTTGCACTACCTATCTTTTCATTTTCAAGAATGTATACAAGCACAACAGGCTGTCCCAAACAGACAGCCTCAAAAAGAGCGGGATTATCTAGAAACCGAAGGTCATTACGTATCCAAACGATAGAGCTCATTGACTTCCTGTCATTAGCAAATATATCCCCAAAGAGAGCGCTCTTGAACAAGAGGTTGGAATTTTTTAACGTCTACGTGGATGGCTAGATCACAACCAAGAGTTTAAGCTTATCCTCTAGAAAAGAAACAACTTGCGTTTTTTCTTTTTAGGAGATGTTCCTTGTTTTTGGTCGCCGGGTCGTTTCTTTTCTTCAGCTTCTTGTAGTAGTTTATTGAAAGCGTCTGCAAGCGTTCTTCTTTCTAGATTATCGAAGAGATCTGGGGGTAGAGTGGCGCTTCTTCGTTTAGGAGAGCCCTGTCCACTGAAGGCAATACCAAGCCCATCGTCAAAAATCTTTTTCACATTCTCTCGTGCCTGCGCTGTTAGAATGCACGGACTTGCACAGATTTTGGCAGCGAGTCGTTTAAATGTAAATGTAGACTCGGAGTCTTTGATTTTTATAACCCCTTGTTTTTCAAGCTGTTGTAGTAGGGAAAGTGCTGTGTCTAGTTTCTTTTCTAGCAATAGAGGCCTTATAAAAAATTGCAATATAGTGGGCACGTGTCTTGTTGTTATAGGGGAAATATTCTGCTCTCCGAGGAAAGTTTCAAGCCCTGGCCGAGTTGTTTTAGTTAAGAGCTTCTGGTGTTTGAGGAACACCAAGAAATCGTTCACAGTGCATTTTTCAGTTGGCTCTATGATGCTTTGTAATGAATCGTCACCGCAGTTTATGTGTATGATCTCTTGGGTTATAAGAGCTTGTAATACTTTAGTAGGGGATTGCTCGCTTGCCTTTATGGCGCCGTCATTTGCAAGGAATTGCAATAATATCTTTGGCGAAGATATCTCATCGGATATTCCTATGATGTTATGATCTACGAGAGCTTGCAACACTTCCGAGGGTCTAGGCGGGCTTGCTTTTAAGACGTTTTGCTCTACAAGAGTTCGCACTAACCTAGTCTGTGATAATTGAGTTGGCTCGATCGTTCCCATCGTTATGATGCCGTGCTTCACTAGGGCCTGCAACATATTGGGCCGACTCATCTCCCGAAGTGTATGTATCCAAATCTTACCAACCTCTAGTGGAGAAATGCGACATTCAGTACACCATTTGTAGAAGATGTTGTTTAAAATAGCAGAATTGCTATGAACTGCCCCGTGGTCATATTTAGGATTAGGAATTCTGTTACCAACCTCGTCCGTAATGTATTCGTCAAGGTTTTTATAGACTAATCGTTGAGGGTCATCTCCAAAGTAAGGATGGTCTCTATAGGCAGAACCTGGTTCGATAAAGCAGCGAAGGACCATTTTATCTAAATAGCAGTTATCTTTGTCGCATCTTAGAAGGTCTTTTACGATTCGATCACCAACGCTCCACTCTCTTTCTTGGCCATTGTAGTGCTCTGGTTTTTCTTTGAACGCCCACAATCTGGCCATTATAGACAAGAAATCAGCGGCATTCTCTTCAATAGCGCCCGGCTGTTTTTCGTACTCAAGATCTATACCGAGGAATTTGAAAAAGATATGGGCCGTTTCGTGAGCAACGATATCGAGCGAGGTAAAACAGGCGGGTGTGCCGTCGTCTCCATCGAAATGGGCCATTCCAAGAGAGACTTTTCTCTCTTCCCAAGAAGCAAATGCGTTTGGTGTATCGAGAAGAATTTCGCTTGTAATACTGAGATCAGTAAGCTCGATGTTAAAAATAGCTTTCAGGAAAAGGCGAGTTATATCGAGGTTCCGTTGTGCCTCTTGTTTCGCAGCTTTGTATTGCTGTATATCATAGCTGCTGTTAGCTATAACAGAGACCCGCTCTTGAAGATCTTTTGGGAGAAAAGAAGGCTGTAGTGTACTCATAGGATCTCCTCCTCATGTTCCAGAAAAAATTGTGTCACGAGACACGCTTATTATCAAGCCATAAAGACTAAATATTTTTTCGAGGGCGGCAAACAGCAGAAGCTCCCAAATTTTGTTCTCTTAAGGTAGAGTAGTTAATGGTTTTACTTAAGAGGAGGCTTAATGATGTTCCGCTCTTTTTTCTTTGTTATACTTAATATTCAAATTTTTGTCTATGCAGCTCCCCTCTCAATAGCGCAACTTGGGTTTGAATCGAAGGTGACGGTTGTCGGCTCTTTTGAAGATGGTTCCCCCCGGGAGGTTTGGATGTGTTCTCCAGAGAGAGAAGAGGTGGTAAAGAAACTTTTTTATTATCCAGACGGTACTATTTGGAAAGAATGCGATATAGAAAATGGCGATTTTCATGGGCTGAGTATTGAATATTATGAGGGCGCAATCCCAAGCAGGGTCTCTTTGTATGATCGTGGACAAAAGAGTGGGATGGAATATGTCTATTTAGAAAACGGAAAACTAGAGTGTGAACGATCTTTTTTGAAAGGAAAGATTGAGGGGAGAGAGAGGAGATTTTGGCCATCAGGAGCAATCTGTTGTGAGACGTGGTATAAGGGTGGGATAAAAAATGGAGTTGAGCGCTCTTTTTTTGAAGATGGAGAAAAAAAGAGTGAGTCGACCTATGAAGATGGCCTTCTTACTGGGCGAAGATTGCTCTGGTGGCCAGAGGGAGGGGTCAAAGAGCTCTCTTATTGGAGGCGAGGCCTCTTGTCAAATAACGAAGGCGTAGCGCGTATTCGGTATGATGAGAAGGGAAAAGTTATTGCGCAGCACCGAGCCCTTTTCGGCATGGATCATGGATGGTCAGTACGGTTTCACCCTAATGGGCTTGATGCGTATCGCGTACAATATAGGCTTGGTGAGAAAGAGGGCCTAGAAGAAGAGCATGATGAGAAGAAAACCCTTGTTGCTCATCAAGAGTTTGTACATGGAAAGCCCACAGGAACCTCTTTTCGCCTCCACCCAAATGGAAAAACAGCCTCTTTAGCACAATTTTCTTCTCCAGGCTCTGGAAAAGTGGAGTGTTTCGATGAAGAGGAAAGGCGGCATCTTCTCTATAATCTAGAGAAAAATCTACTAGATGGAGAGCGTCAAGAATGGGATGTAACAACAGGAAATGTAAAAAGAAGGCTTCATTTTGAAAAAAACCGCTTTTCAGGTCTGCAAGAGGAGTTTTATCCAAACGGCCAAATTGCCCTTAGAGCGACGTATAAAGAGGGTGTTCGTCAGGGTAAACAGCAAGAGTGGTTTGAAACAGGGCAATTGCGCGCTGTTGGCGCTTTTAAGAAAGGAGAAAAAGACGGAACATTTGAAGAATGGTTTGTAAATGGTGTCAAAAGTCATTTTTCTACCTTTTCTCATGGGCAGATCAACGGCGTTGAAAAAAGTTGGTATGAAAATGGCGTGCAAGAGAGGGAACTTTTCTGGAAGGACGGAAAGATAGATAAAACAGTAAGAGAGTGGGCAATAGATGGGTCTCTTGCACTGGAAGAGAGGTGGGTAGATGGCGCTCTCCACGGTGTTTGGACAAGCTGGCATTCAAAAGATCAAAAAAAAGAGAGCTGTTATTACTCTCACGGCCTGTTAGATGGAAGAGAATGTAGATGGTATGAGAATGGGCAAATAGAGAGAGAGGCTTTTTGGAAGAAGGGCAAAATAGAGGGAAAAATACAAGAGTTCTATGAGGATGGCACTTTGGCTTTTGAAGGATCGTTTGTCAACGATAAGCCAAGAGGATCCCACAAAAAGTTTTATGAGAAAGGAATAGCTTCAGAAGAGTTTTTTACAGAGAAAGGTCGTGAAGGAGAACAAAAAGCCTATTTTCCCAATGGTCAGCTCAAGATGGTCTCTTGCTATAAAGATGGACAGCTTGATGGGTCAAAAAAAATCTTTACCGAAGATGGGGCATTGATATTTAGCGCGACATACAAAACAGGAATGTTAGAGGGCAAGCTATTCCACTCTCATCCAGATGGTATGGAGGAAATTAAGCATTTTACACACAATCACCCAGATGGAGTGTGGCAGGTCTATTATCCTGAGGGTAAGATCAAGGCATTAGAGGCTACTTTTGTTAATGGATTATTGGAAGGAGAGTTTTCTGAATTTGATGAAGCGGGAACAAAGGTTGTCTCGATTCCATACAAAGCTGGAAAGCGAGAGGGAACTGCCACACATTATGATCATGATGGCCATGTTGTTATGAGCGCAGAATATGTTGAAGGGCTTCAAGAAGGGTTTATGAGATATTACTATCCAAGCGGTGCTCTTTATAAAGAGGCGATCTTCCATTCTGATCTCCAAGAGGGAGAAGAGCTCTCCTATTTTGAAAATGGAGCTCTTTTGGGAAGAGGCTTCTTTTTGCATGGAAAACAGGAAGGGCTTGTTCAGAATTGGAATGAACAAGGGATTTTAATCTTTGAAGCTGAGTATCAAGAGGGATTGCGCTCTGGAAAGTTCAATAAGTACTACGATGATGGTTCACCACGACTCTTACAAAGATTCGAAAATGACATCCTTGTACACAAAGACAAAAAGGTTCGTGTCGCCGCTTGATCGTTGAGAAAGAAGAGAGAGGCGTGAAAAAGAGGTGGGTAGCGCTATCCCTTTCCGTGCCTCAACAACTACTCGAGCCTCATTTTCTAAAGGAAGAAGTGTGTCAACAGCTTTGATCAGAGAGGTGAGAAGCTCTTGTTGTTCATATGGGGGATCGATGTAAACAAACGAAAAGGGCTCCCCTTTCCGGGCGAGCAAAGAGATGGCCTGCACAGCATCAGTGGTAAGTAGAGAGCACTGCTTTTCAATTCCAAGCTTTTGAATATTGGTGCGAAGAATGGCAGCTGTAGCGCTATTTTTTTCAACAAAGGTACTCTTTTTTGCTCCCCTACTTATCGCCTCAATTCCCATTGCTCCGCATCCAGCACAAAGATCGAGAAAAGAGGCATCTTCGACATAGTGTTGACAGATGTCAAAGACCTGTGCGCGGACTTTGGCAGATGTTGGACGTAGAGAGTTCTTTTTGGGAAGAATGAGAGAGCGGTTTTTAAGAAAGCCAGTTGCTATCTTCATGGATTGTAAGAGCCGTAATGGTTGATAAGGGTCTCTGCAAGAAGAGGCTGAACATCATTGAGTCGTTCATATATCTCTAACCCCTTAGCGATTTCTCCTTGGCTAAAGTACAAAATACCAAGACGTAAAAGAGCATTATAATCTTCTGGGTTTAGTGTGAGGATGGTCTCATGTTCCTCGATCTCTTTTTGTGGAAGGGAGAGCTCACGATAACTGATAGCGAGCTGATCGTGAACCCATAGCTCATTAGGAGCAAACGAGCGAAGAATAGAAAGCTCTTCAATAGCCCTATTTGAAGCGATTCTGCTCTTTTGTTCGAGCTCCTTTCTCATCGAGGGCAGCAGGAAGAGGTTTTTTTGATTGGAAAGGGGCTTTGTGTAGTGGTTGGAGAGGGTGACGTAGAGGTTGGCAAGAGCTGCATGGTAATGGAGATTTGTGGGAAGAAGTTTGATCTGGGTAATAAGATGTTCGATCGCCTTGATAAGAAGCTGTTCAATAAGCATGTGAAAAGGCTGCCAGAGAAAGATACCGTATATTCTGTTGAGAAAGGAAAATCGAGAGAGTTTTGGAGGTAGGTAGGGTATAGAGAGGGCAGTTGAAAGAAGCTCTTCTGCTTTTGTGTCAGGTGTTAATGATTTGAGATCTTTTTCTATTAATAGAGCTGTGTGCGCCGCATTTTGGAACACGTATTTTTTGGTATTGGTGTAGAAAAAATAGAAGAGAAAGATAAGGACGATCAAAGTGACAAGAGAGAGAGCTGTTATAAGATCAGAGCCAGAAGAGTATCCTAAAACAGTTGTGAAGGAGAGAGCGGCAAAGCTCAAAGCCATAGTTGTGTAGGTGAAAAAGAGGAGTAAGATGGTTTTGGAAAATGATGTAAGAGCTGGATTCATTGCATCTCTTGGGTTATGGATCGAGGAACTAAAACTTCTACAGGAGCTTCTTCTGCTGGAGCCGGAGCAGGAACCTTTTCAGCCTCTTTTAGTTCTCCATAGTAGAAGATAAGAAGTCCTATAAAGACAATAACGAGAGAGACAAAAAATGAGACGGTAGCGATCTCGTCGAGGAAGATCCAGCCGAAAAGAGCGGTAAAAATCGGTGTGGAAAGACCTGCAAAAGACATAAAGGTAGCAGAGAAGCGTTTGAGAAGATGTCCATAGAGGTTATAGCAGATGATATTGGAGACAAGGGTGAGGAAGATACCTGTTTGAATCCAGATGCTGTAGTTGCGCACGGGGATAGGATCCCAGTTTTCACAAAGTAGAGAATGAAGGGTTGCGAGAAGGCCTCCTAAAAGCATTGAGTAGCCATTGGCAACAATTGGTGAACACTTATCGTGCGTGACGAGTTGTTTAAAAAAGATCCAGCCAAGAACTGTAGAAAAGACGGCTCCGAGAACAGAGATCTCAGCCCAAGAAAGAAAATAGATCTGTCCAACTATCTCTTCTGCCTGATTTTGTTGAGCGAGAATCGGGATAAAGCCGGCAAATCCAATTATGAGGCCAAGCCATTTTCTCTTTGTGAGGATCTCGCCAAGCAGAAGATAGGAGACAAAAGCCGCAATAAATGGAGAGAGACTGTAGATAAAACAGGTCTTAAAGGAGGTGAGATATTTTAGTCCCCAAAGTTCCAATACATTTGTTAGATAGATGTTAAAAATGCCAAGGAGCAGGATACGTGAGAAGGCTGTTTTGGGAACAGAAAGAGAGGACGGATTTCTTAAAATGACGTATCCTAACATCAAGAGTCCTGAGAAGAACATTCTGCTGCCGACAATGAAAAAGGGATCCGCGTAAAAAAGCGCCTCTTTTGCAACTGTAAAACAGCTGGCAAAAAGAGCATACATGAGGAAAACAAGCCACATAGAGGTTCCTGACAAAGGTTTATCAAAAAACGAATTATATCAAGGAATCCACTTTAAAGATAATGTTTTTGTGCTAATTTATATTGTTAAGAATCTAATCATTGCTTCTTTATTTTATAGATTTCGTTGCGTGCAACAACAATTTCTTGTATCATTTTTTATAAATTCTTAATTTTTTTAGAAAAAGATTGTTATTTTAGAAAGAACCCGAGGGGGACCATATGCACAAACTTAAGATTTTGTTAATTGAGGATGAAGAGGATATTGCTGCTCTCATTAAGTTGCAGGCAGAGATTGCTGGATATCAGATGGTGGTTTCATATGATGGACTTAATGGGTACAGCGCGATGGAAAAGGAAAAGCCAGATCTTTTGATCTTGGACATCATGCTTCCTGGACAAAGCGGGCTAGAGGTTTGTCGTAAAGTCAAAGCGAACCCGAAGCTCAGTCACATTCCGATCATTATGATCTCTGCAAAAAGTGAAGAGACTGATGTTGTGTTAGGACTCGAGCTTGGTGCTGACGATTATGTGACAAAGCCCTTTTCTCCCCGTATTCTTTTTTCTCGTGTTAAAGCAGTACTGCGCAGGCGCAGCGAAGAGGATGAAAAGGTAGAGCCAGTTGTGGAATTTGGTGAATTTTCTATGGATATTGATAAATATCGCGTAAAAAAGGGCGATACACCTGTACAGCTCACTCTTTCTGAATTTGGAATTTTGCGAAGACTTGTTGTAAATCGTGGCAAGGTCTTTACTAGAAACCAGCTTCTCGATGATCTGCAAACTGACGATGCCTTTGTTGTTGATCGCAATATCGATGTTCATGTTGCAGCCCTTCGAAAAAAACTCGGTCCCAACTTCGACTATATCGAAACCGTTCGTGGTGTTGGCTATCGCTTTCTTGAGGAGTAAACAATCTTCTTTTTTTTTAAAAACTCTTTCTGTATCTTCAGAAAAAAGATGATGTCTTAAATTTTGAGGAGATAGGGAAGATGAGGTCAATTATTGGTTTTAGTTTATTTTGTTTGCTGACAGCTATTGGAAATGGGCTTTTTTGCCAAGAGATACCCTTGGTAGAAAAGAGCTTTGATTCATGTCGTCACTGTGTTTATGGGCGAGCAGAAAAACGGCTTGCTGTAGGAGATACTGAGGACATTGACACAGGGACTGTTTCTCTAAAGCAGGCTAGGCCCATTCGGGGAATACGCTTTGATAAAAAGTCCTCATCCTTTGTCGTACACCATTCAGGAACCTACGTTATCGATTATTTTTTAAAAGCGTTTTATGACACAGGCGAGGCGGAGTATCCTGCATCAGTACTAAGCATTGCTGTAAAAATAAATAAAAAATTAAAGGGTGTGAGAAATTTGTTTCCAATAGATCTTCGGGGTTTTGGAGGAGCGGTTTACTTAAGAAACTCAGTTATTTTCGAACGGCTTCGAAAAGGCGATAGGGTACGCCTCGTTGTAATCAAAAAGGATCCCTCTGGGATAGAATTTCGCAATTATTCTGTTCCAGATGTAGAGGTCCCAAAGGATACAGTAGCCTATTTGGCCATGCACAAGATTGGGAAAACTGGGTAGAAGCCCTTTTGTGTTACGGACGCTTTTAACCCTCTGATTGCGACCTATCCTATGAGGGAGGATAGGTTACAATCAGGGGTTTTTAAAAAATCGCTTTAGGGTTACGTACTTTAAACTTTAAAGAAGAGGCGTGTGCGAGAGCAGCGACACTAAGAGCTCCTAAAGCGAAAAAAGCGACGATGCCAATACTAGCGTGAACAGAGCACGCAACTGCGATGGTGATGAGGAGACTGAGTGTTGCAGCACTGATCACAGCTATGCCAAAAAGAGCCACTACTCCAGCCATCACAGCAGCAATTTTGATATCGCTTTTGTGTCTTTCCCAGAAAGGGTCGACCTTCTCGTGAATCTTTTCCTGAAAAGTAGTAATTCCAGTGTGTATTTTTTCTAATACAACAGACATTTTTATCTCCCAATATTAATCTTTAGTAAAGATTTCTAATATTTCATATTTAAAATTAGATAAGCTTTTAGAAAACGCGTCAAAGCTACCATAAAACTCACAGGCTGACTTTGCCATGTAAGCAATTACTCCGACTCCCAATGCAAGAATAACAGCGGCGGGTACTATAGCGGCAATAGGGCTGACAAGTGTAAAAAGGACAAAGCAGCCAAATAATGGAATGCCAATAAGATTTAGTACCGTACCACCGAAGAAAGCTGTGGCAGCTATTAAGTAAATGTTTTTAATGATTTTTTCGTGTTTTTCGTAGAAAGCGAGAGTTTTTTCATAGAGGTTGTTGTTGAACTTGGTAAGTTGAGGAAGAAGCGTTCCAGCAAGCTTGTCTTCAATTTTTGTTGCTAAAGAAACCATTTATAGTACTCCTGTATTATAATTGCGCAATTAATTGGTTGATATGGGTTCTTTAACAACTTCTCCTTCTACCACCACAACCTTAGCAACCATGTCGTAGAGGGCTTGCTTTTTCTCTGAGAAAAAGATTGAGAGAACCGGCAAAATGCTAATGAAAATTGCGGAGAACAGATTTTGAAACCCTTGTAGAAGTGATGTGATCTTAACTGAGTTAACAACATTTTGTAATACAATCGTTATCAAGCAAGCAAAAAGATATCGTCCTAATGAGCGAAAACGGGTAAGTTTTTGGAAATCTTCTGTATAAATGCGAATCCCCATGTATCTCATTCCTGGGGTTGCTTGTAGAGGACAGGTTTCAAAATAGATATAGAATAATAGAGGAAGAAGAGTTGAATATGTGAACAAAGCATAACGCAAGAGAGGCTCGTGTTGAATCCTACCTAACACAAGGAAAATTGGTACATAGATAGGTATAGCAATAATAATCGAATCAATAACGCTTGCCCAAAACCGTGAATATGAAGATGCGAATTTCATAATTTATACCCCATGAAGTATTAAAGTTAATAAATAATAGTACCTTATTATTAATTTTATTTAAAGATAAATTTTTTAATGGGTTTTTGAAAACAGAAGATTAGAGCTTTTTTTGAGCATCTCGAGCTCTGTGCCAAAGTAGCTCCAAGCAAGTGTTGGTGAGAACTCTTGAGAGCCCCTTCGAAGACGGATGAAGGTTGGGGATATTCCTTCTGGTGTAAAACGCACTTCGATTTCAAGAGAGAGCATGGTAGAAAAGGGCCAAAAGAGGCGCTCTGGCTTTGTGGCGACAAGAACAAGCGAAGTTCCTGAGAGTTTCGAGGTGATTGTGAGAGATGAAGATTTCGTTTCTTGTTCAGACAAAAAGTCTATGAGGGTATGGGGGGTAATTGATCGAATAGCCTCTGTTATTTCAAAATTATTTTTTTCAAAGAGAGCTTTTCCTAATTTCTTTTCAAGAGAATATCGCTGATCTCTCCAGTAGATTGGATCTTTGCCTAGCTCATCTCGGACAGTAAAATAGAGTTCGCGACTTTGTTGAACATCTTTTGGAACGGAAAAAAGATCTATATGAGAGAACCAGGCTGCAACAAGGCAAAAGAGTGTAAAACCGATTATTGCTGATTTTTTCCACAGGAAGGGGCTGTGAGCTATCTTGGGATAGCTTATATCGGGGGAAATAGTACTATCTAAAAGATCATCGTTAAGCCGCTTCATCGTTGTTTCCGGGAATAATTGCGTGTGTAAGGCCTATATAAGTAACAAAATAATTTAATTCAAGATTTTTTGTTCAAATTATATATGGTGGCTAAAGATTGTGTAAGAGTGCTTCACACTGAGGTGTCTCTTCCCAAGAGAACCCGGCTCTGCCAAAGTGGCCGCCGAAGGCAGTAGGAAGGAAGATGGGGCGTGTAAGATTAAGGCTAGAAATAATGCCGCCCACTGAGAGATCGAAGTTTTTTTGGATAGCTGCTTGTATAGAATGAATGGGGGCGGTTTGAGTGTCAAAACAGTCTATTGCTATGGCGAGAGGGTCTTTTTTGCCTATAGAATAGATCAATTGAACTTCGCATTTTGTAGCAAGCTTTGTAGCAACGATGTGTTTTGCTATCCAGCGTGCCATGTAAGCGCCAGAGCGGTCGACCTTTGAGGCATCCTTTCCAGAAAAAGCGCCCCCACCATGGCGAACAGAGCCTCCGTAGCTGTCAACAATCTGTTTTCTTCCTGTCAGGCCAGTGTCAGCAGCAGGGCCTCCTAAAACAAAGCGACCAGATGGGTTGATAATGATAGAGGAAAAGGAGGTTTGGAAGGAGGAAGAGACCTTTTCTACTTGTTGGAGAAGATGGTTTTGAACTTCTTGTGTAGAGATCTCATCAGAATGCTGCCAGGAAAGGACAAGGGAGTGGTTTTTTGCATCTGTTGTATCGAGTGCGACCTGCGTTTTTCCATCGAGACCTAAAAAAGGAGGGCGTTTGTTTTGGATCTCGAAAATAATAGAGCGGGCAATCTCATATGAGAGTGGCATGGCAGTTGGAGTTTCTGTGGAAGCATATCCATATACCATCCCCTGATCACCAGCTGTAAGATGAGAGGATCCTTTTTTGCCGACAGATTGCGAGATATCAGGAGACTGTTGCTGTATTGAGGTGACAATCTCTATTTTTTCTGCAAGTTCACTGTAGCCTATAGAGAGAAGAGTTAAGCGAGCAATCTCTTCAATGTTAATGGATGCATCTGTGGAGATCTCACCGCCTATTGCGAGAAGGTTGTGGGAGATAAGAGCTTCTACAGCGACTCGACTTCCTGGGTCCTGTTCGAGACAAGCGTCGAGAATAGCGTCGGAGATCTGATCGCAAATTTTGTCTGGATGGCCTCGAGCAACCGCTTCTGATACTTCATACATGAGTTGGGCTCCTTTCAATGGTGGTCAGATGAACATCAGGCATCTGTTGCCCAAAAATTGGCTCTGCAACTACTTTAAACCTATCGGGATCGCTTGTTGTAAAAAATTGTATTGATTGTCGAGTAGATGAGCTCTCATGGGCTAGCTTTGAAGCAATCTCTTTTGCCACAATAGGAGAGGGATCGATGATTTGTACCTCTTTTCCAATCTCTTGTTGAATGTAGGGGTTAAGGAGCATGTAGTGGGTACAGCCCGAGATAAGTGTATCGATCTTTCCTTTCATTGGAAGAAGATATTCGTGCAAGATTTGCCGTATCTTCTCACTATTTGGGCAGCCCTCTTCGATAATCTGAGCAAGAAGGGGTGTTGGAACGGCTATGAGATTGTCAATATAGGTTGAGTAGATGTTGCTTTTAACAGTTTGTGGGGTTGCAATAAGGCCGATCTTTTTAGTTTTGGAAATAGAGAGTGCTTTTTTTGCTGCAGGCTCGATGATGTCAAAAAAGGGAACGGTAAAAAGGCTTTTGAGCTCATTTAACGCGGTAGAGCAGACGGTATTACATGCGATGATAATAGTTTGAGCTCCCTCTTTGAGTAGAAACTCTACTGCTTCTGTAGCATATTGAATGACTAAAGAGGTACTTTTAGTGCCATATGGAAAGCGAGCGGTATCTGCGAGGTAGACAATGTCGTGATTGGGGAGAAAATTGATGAGCTCTTTAGTGAGGGTTATTCCCCCAACACCAGAGTCAAAGATACCAAATTTAGTACGATTGTTCATTTGAGGGCCAAACTCTGTCCTGGGCGGATATTGGAACTTTCCAGCTTATTGAGTTCCATAAGCTTTTTTACACTTGTCTTATTGGCGCGAGCGATCTTATCAAGAGAGTCTCCTGATTTGACAATGTAGGTATCACTGCCCGTCTCTTCTCCTTTCATTGCAAGGGTAAGAACTCGAAGGGCCTGCTCAAGCTCTTTAATAGAGCGGCTATTTTGCTTTTCACCCTCTTTGATCTCTTGGATTGATTTGGAGAGAGAGTTTACGCTTGTGGACATCTCATTCGAATGTTTTTTAAGGGTCTGGAGATCCTGCTGGAGCTTTTCAACAGTTGAGGAAAAGCTCTTTTGTTGCTGAGCTGAGCCTTTTTGATTGTTGTTGAGAGTCTCTCTTGTTGCTTTTAGAAGTTGTGAGACCTCTTTCTGAAGAGCCTCTCTTGCTTGCTCTTGAGTTGATATGCTGTTTTTAAGCATATCAACTTCAATTTCGCAATTATGAAGCCTGTGAGAGAGGTTCGATTGATTAGCTGATAGAGAAGAGACGCATAAAAGAGCGAGAAGAAACCGAACCATTTGTAGATCACCTATTATTTTTCGTAGATTTTAAATTGCCCCCGACGGTTTAAGCGATGAAACTCTTCTCCCTCCTCATCAAATAAGAGCCTCTCTTTTCCATAAGAGATGGTAAAGAGACGATCTGGAGAGGCGCCTTCGCGAACAAGGGCAGTACGAACTGTATTGGCTCGATTTGCTCCAAGGGCAAAATTATACGCAGCAGACCCGCGTTTGTCACAGTGGCCCTCTATAAATACAGACATCCGAGGATGCTTTGCTAAATAAAAGACGATTTGTTGAAGAACTTGTAGATTATCCTCTCCTTTTATCAAGCTAGAGTTATAGGGAAAATGGATGTGTTCAAAAATAGCTGCTATATTGGGATCTAGGGCAGGATCTTTAAAGGCTTCAATACCTGGAATAGAGCTTCCCTCATCTCCTGGAGATTCTGTTGGGGCTGGAATGGCCTCTGCATCAGCGATGAGAAGCTCCTCAACATCGTCGAGAGGGATGAAATCTTTTGGTTTTCTGGAAAAACGCTCTTTTCCTTCAAATTCTCCTTGTTGAGCTACTTGACGAGATGTCCCACGTTTTCCACCGAGTGAAGTTACTCCGCGACCCATATGGCGACTTGCTGTCTTTGTGTCATTCCATACATCGTCAGCAGAACGTGTACATCCTGCGCATCCTAAAATAAGTAATAGTAGAAGAACTGTTTGTACCTGTTTCATGGAACATCCCCAAAAAAGTTTACAAGGCCCATTTATATATCAAGAGGCTCCCACACTGCAAAGAGTTTATCGCCTGTGCCCGAAGAAATTTTAGTGGGCTCTGGTTGATTAAGGTTAATCATATATATGTCGCATCCAGAAGTTGTATACGCATGAAAAACAAGATGCAGATTGTCAGCAGCCCATGATGGGCTTTCCTTACTGCCCTCTCCTTTTGATATCTGCTCTTCGCTCTCTTTTTCTATATCGTACACCCAAATTTCTCTGTCACCGCTATTTCGTGCACTATAGGCGATTTTTTTTCCATCTGGAGACCAGCATGGAGAGGTATTGTTGCGACACTTTTTTGAGATGAGAATCGGTTTAAGGTCTGCTGATTTTGTTCCAACTTTTGGAATATCCATGATGTAAATTCGAGGGCAGCCATCCTTGTTAGAGACAAAAGCAACCTTTCTTCCATCTGGAGAAAAGCAGGGACAGCCTGTTGCTGTTCCTCGAGCGTGAAAGATCTGCCGAGGCTTTCCAATAGCGCCAATACCAGATTCAAATTGAACGAGATAAAGGTCTGCGGTTCCTGTGATATCAGAACAAAAGGCGAGCTGAGATCCATCTGAAGAGATGGTTGGAGTTAACTGATTGCCTCTCATTGTGGTAACCCGTTTTGGAGAGCCACCGTACAAAGAGAGAGTATAGAATTTGGGCTGTCCAAGCTCATAGGAGACGTAGAGAAATTTGCTGCTTCCATGCTCATTAGTTTTAAGAAGGGACTGCGATCGTTTAGGGATCCAAAGAGGTGTGGCGCATAAAGAGTTGGTGTGCGTAAGCTGTCGGCAATTTTGGCCGTCATAATCGGCCTCATATACCTCTGAAGCATATTGAGGTTCATTTCGGATACTTGGAAGGCGTCGTTTAGAGACAAAGAGAATCTTGCTTGAGGCAATACCGGGTTTCCCAAAAAGAACTTGGTGAATTGTGTCTGCAAGTTGGTGAATCTTTTTTCGGTCTTGAGCGAGATTGCCACTGCACTCTATTGGACCGACATTTCGGCTTGTAGCAGCACTCACCTCAATGATCTTAGCGTGAAGATTACTTCCCTCTATCTGTAGGCGAATAAGATGGGACAGACCTGTTGCTTGCAGTGCTTTTACATTGACAGCCTCATTGAATTTTGGCGTTCCCAGTGCCGCTTGAATGTCTTTTTCTTCTTGATTTGTCGCAATTTTATTCATTCCATTGTGGCCGATATCAAACTTCAATACATCTTTGAGCTGTTTTGCATAAGACTCCCCAAATTTAGAAGAGACCATCTCTATCTCTTCAATGTAGGCAGGGAAAAGAGCTTTTTCATTTCCTAAAAGAACGAGCAGCTCTTCTGATTCTTGAGCGCAAAAGAGAGGGGCTATGGCAAAGAGAAGAAAGAAAAACGATCGGAACATAATACAGCTTCAAATCCATTTGATGTTCAAAGCACCATAGTAGTCGAGAGCGGAAAATCGTTCGAGAAGAAAAAAAAGATTACCACCCACTTTCTAGATAAGAGATTCCGTTTTCACAACAAAAAAGCGCTTCTTGTACGTAGGGAACCGTCTGTTTGGGCAAACTTTCGAGAGAAAAAAATTTTATTTCCTGGCACTTATGGGGTTCGTTATTTTTGATTATGCCCTTGTACGAGCAAACTTCAAAAAAGAGATCGATGTAGACTCTATCTGTAGAGTTTCTGTGCATTGTGAGCAGATGTCTCAGATCCTCTTTTTGCACCTGAATTCCGATCTCTTCGTCTGCCTCTCGTATGGCGGCATCAAGAG
>Ga0180438_10001106_pt1 | contig 49038 bp, 34 predicted proteins | sample SS_ome_12_FD_132455 | JGI IMG/M metagenome (GOLD analysis project Ga0180438, IMG submission 132455) | Hypersaline lake sediment archaeal communities from the Salton Sea, California, USA - SS_3_D_2 metaG | ecosystem: Environmental > Aquatic > Non-marine Saline and Alkaline > Hypersaline >...
GCTTTTGCGGGTGGGAACCGGAAACCGAAAACCTACCATTTCCAGCTTCATTGTGATTCAAAAGCTCTGGGCTCTGACTTAAACCTAGGACCTTTTACTCCCGGCTCCACTGAGACTCGCTAGTTTCCAGTTTCCACCTGAAAACGAGGACTTGCTACTTCTAGCTTCACTTTAGCTTGCATTTGCGGGTAGGAACCGGAAACCGAAAACCTACTGCTTCCAGCTTCATTGTGATTCAAAAGCTCTGGGCTCTGACTTAAATCTGGAACCTTTTACTCCCGGCTCCACTGAGACTCGCTAGTGTCCAGTTTCCACCTGAACACGAGAACCTGCTACTTCTAGCTTCATTTTAGCTTGCTTTTGCGGGTGGAAACTGGAAACCGAAAACCTACCATTTCCAGCTTCATTGTGATTCAACAGCTCTGGGCTCTGACTTAAACCTAGGACCTTTTACTTTCTGCTCCACTGAGACTTGCTAGTTTCCAGTTTCCACCTGAAAACGAGAACCTGCTACTTCTAGCTTCATTTTAGCTTGCTTTATTAAACCGAACTAGGAACTAAGAACCAGCCATTTCTAGCTTCAATATCTGGCCTGTTGGTTCTCATGTTGTTGCCACATCCGAGAACCCACCTGAAAACCAGTAGGTTCCTGGGTAGGTTCTCGGGTGATTCCACCCCTTGAGGTAGGAACTAAGAACCAGCCATTTCTAGCTTCATTTTAGCTTGCTTTTATGGTGGGAACTGGAAACCAGGAACCTGCTAGTTCTGGCTCCATTTTTATCGGGTTGTATTCTAAGCTTGTCCCTGTGATGTAACCATAGATAGCAAAGGGGATAGAGTAGCCTAATGGGAAAAGTCTAGATATCAGAGAATTGGCAATACAAAATGGCTTTCTGTTCACCGTAAAACAGGCAAAACAAAGAAGATTACCAGCTAGAAAAGGACACAATCGGAACTTGGGGCAAGCTTGACAGTACCAATTCAGTTGCTTCAAGTGTCAATTAGCAAGTTCTGCCATAAATGCTGACAGCGCACAGGCTATGTGGTCGAATTTTATTGTTCGTCCTTCGCCATGCCTCAATCAATGGCTTCACTTCTATTAACGTCGTGAATATCTCCCGGTTGAACAGCTCCCCTCAGCTTCCCGTTGAATGACTCTATGTAGCCGTTTATCCCTAGGAACCCTCCTAAGCATGTGAAGGCATTGAAGAACAACGGAGCGCAATAGAAAGCAAGTTGCGACACAGCGACGTCAATGTGTAGGTATCACGTCCGTATCGATCTGCCTTCCTTACCTGGCGACATGAAGGACAACGCTTGGGATCATTAGTATAGCCCTTAGATTCAAAAAAAGCTTGTTCCCCAGCGCTGAAATAGAAAGCAGTACCACAATCCGAACATTGGATATACTTATCCTGATGACTCATTGGATGACCTCCTTTTTTCTTAGATTTTAGTTAGAGCTCGGTCAGCCAATGCCAAATTAATCTGAACTAACTTGAAAAAGATTGCAATAACCTAAACTGTAAGCTAATACCTACATTGTGCACCGAGGGAGTCTCTTTGTCAAATAAGAGTTTCTTCCGGATCACGTAAAAGAATAAAGCCCCATCTCTAGTTGAATATTTCGTGGGCACCAAATCAAGGAGCAAGACCACAGCAAAGGCTCCGACGACTTTATTCCCTAGTGACTATAGGCATACCCCTATTGATTTATCTAAGCTTCCTTGCCCTCATACTTGAAGGAGAGCCGAACCTTTGCACGATAAGCGGTAACCTTGCCGTTCTCAAGTTGCATGTCCAACTCTTCGATCTCAGCAATGCGCAGATCACGCACGCTCTTCGAGGCCTGTTCAACGGCGGCTGCTGCTGCCTTTTCCCAAGACTCAGTACTGGTGCCAACCAACGTTATTATCTTGTAAACACTGTCAGCCATGATACCCTCCTTTCAGATTTGCTGTGTATTATAACACTTAATGCCTTCGATAAGTGAATTAACAATGTGACGTTTAGTATAACGTCTGGTTTACGATGGATAAGGACCCAGAAATCGTTCTCCATTGAAGTGGATAAGGTGTGAAGGTGCTTCTGCAACCCAGACTTCAGTTTCCCATGATATATCATCTAGGAATAGAATCATGGCTTTTCTCGTCAAGAACGCGGTCACGAAGACGAGCCCCGCGTGACAATCTCTAAATAGCTCTTTTAATTCGTTCCTACGTTGCGGATTAACAGGCCCGTGACTGGTCACAGCTTCGACCAGAATTAGCCAATTTCTTTTTTCGCAGTAAATCACTAAGTCAGGCATTTTGCTATATTCTCCAATTCGAACACCCATGCGCTTAAAAATCACTTCGTCAAACAGCAAAATTTCCTCACCGGTGTCGCCCACATATGCTAAGCTACTATTAGGTGCGAAACGAGGGCAAAATTCCTCAATTACCTTCCTGATAAGCACATTGTGGCCTATAGGTGATAGATAAATGGCGCGGCCCTCATTGATTCGAATCGGAATGCGGTCTATTTCCCTTTCCTGGGCATGACGTTGCATAAGCGACTTTATAGATGTCAGATAGGTCTGTACGTTATTTTTCCATTCAGGGGTGCCAAAGGTACGCATCAGCTCAAGTGCGCTTCCCTCAATCTTGTACGTTACCTTAGGACTGTCTGTAGGGCGTTGTGGTTCGTCAGGATTTACGATAACGAGGCCAGCAGCAATAAACTGGTGCATAGTCGCTCGTCTTACCGATTCGCGAGTATTTGACTTGTAGGTCTTACCGTAGTGCTCCGAAAAGAAATCCATCATGGTGGTAATCCCACGCAAAGGATCAGAGGCATTCTCCCATTTGTCTGAGGGCTTCAAATCCAATAAGGCAAGTAAGGTCAACGCAGACAGCTCATTCTGTTGCGCACGAGGCAAGCCCAGACTCTTCAATATAACTAGAGACTGCTGTATTTTCTCCTTTGCTGCGTGCGGACCGTTCTGCAATTCTTCCCCATCCGAGTCAACCAAGACTTCTTGCACAATCCTATCTAATGCGTCTTGTACTGGGAAAGGCGACCCTATTCGACTACCAAGGGCTTCGAGCTGGTCACGATCAGGGTATTTCAGTCGTCTAAGGTCGTCAGCGTTTACCTGGGTATGACCGCTAAACGTCCTAAACACCGAGTCTGCTATAGTAGAATTAAGAAAAGCTGCCAAACCTTTGGCTATTGTCATGTCTAGGCCATTGTGTCCGCAGTGAAAGTAGTTAAGATGATTCTCAAATCCAACGAGGTCAGCAGCGATTTGTCTCGGGTCATATATCGCGGCTACTATCCTCCGCCTCTCTTCTTTCGTAGAGAATCTCTTAACAAGCACATAGCATTGGGATGGCAAGAGCAAGCCCTTTTTTTCGGCAAAACGCAGTATTCCATCGGGTTTCTTCATTCGCGTAGCCGGCCAACTAATATAACCCTGCTTGAAATGATTAGGGTAAATGAGCGGAACAGCTTCTGAGTGATGCGAAGGAACTGTGTATTCTTTGGCTCGGAAATCAACGACTGGGCCTGTGGATACCTGGAGTCCTAATGATTCTAGGGTTGCGGTAAAATGTGAGGCTAGCTTTACTACGCGACTCTCTAGGCGGTCAATTGGAACATATATAATCAGGTCGTTGTCATCCAGTGAAACCACATTCGATGGGTCTACCGACAACTGATTCACATCATCTTCCATACCCAGACTGGAGGAAATGATGATTTGCTTTGGGTGTCTGCTGTTTCTCCGAGCAGCCATTATGATGTTTTCCTGTAAAACTTCGTCATCTTTGAAGGCATCTGTTCGGTTCCCGAACAGATGCAGTCTTTCAATATTCATGTTCTCAAGAAACTTCTTTCGGAATGCCCTGAAGTAAACGCCATTACAAAAGCTCCGCGGAGTTATGGATACCATCTCACCTCCGTCTACCAATAGCATAGAAGTGAGAGCTAGAAAGGCAGTGTAAAGGTTACCCGTTTCGATACCACAACTCTGCAACAGTGTACGAGTTTGGGAGTCAGCTCTCAATTTGTGATACGGCGGGTTGAGGATGGCATGAGTGTATGCTTCCTGTTCTTTGGAAAAGAAGTCCTTTCTTATGATTGATACCGCCGAAGATATGTAATCCTCCTGCTTGATTACACCATCAAACTGCACCCCACGTCTTGTGCAAACGACTCCGCATGCGTGTATGGTGTCTTCTAAATACTCAATGAATACGGGTTCAATTTCGTACGCTGTTACGCTTATTCTCCTGAGGCCCGAATGTTGTGCACATAATCTCTCTACAAGTGCAGAAAACAGCATTCCAATACCAGCCCCAGGATCCAAAATGCGGACTTCTTCCACGCGATTTCTACCAAACATTGACGCCATGAGACGCGCGATTGCGGCTGGAGTCAAGAATTGCCCCAGTTTGGCTCTATTTGCTTGCTTCAGTCGTCTTGCAGCTTCGCTTCTGCAAATATCCAAGTGCCCCAAGAGATCTGACTGATTACGCCTTATGGTAATGGCATGACTTTTCAAGTCGCTAAAGGCATTGGAGGCGAGTGCTGATGTATATGTCTCGTTCTGTATTAGATTTCGCTGAGTCACTTTGTATTCTCATTTCTTGTGGTGAAATAGATTCGGGCTGGCCCCACTTGCCGGTGAAATACGTCACCTCGTTCTTCTAATGCCGACAGAAATCCAGCCATAAACTGCCGGTTCAAGTGCAACAGTTCCGCTAGTCCCTTGACGGTCATACCTGGCTCCTTGGTAAGTGCCGAGGTCACCTGCTGAGTAATATCAATTGCTATCCGTTCTGTTATCATAAGAGATACCTCTCTGATATCACTTGGATTATCAGTATACTTTGACCGTGCTAAGTATGTCAAGTTCGTGATTTTCACCGCTAGAGTTATCATGAAGTATCACACTATATATGGTAGTATATGTGAAACAGACAATCTGGCTTAAGGGATTAAGGATGTCAATAGAGTTTCGAGATGTACTTACGCCTGAAAGCCCATTTTGGGAGAAGTGCGCTCGACACCAAAATCTGGCTACGAGTAGGAATATAGCTCACCTTTTCTTATGCGATGCATGCGCCATACGACTAACTAATGATTGTTTCAACCGACGACCGCCTATTTATCACGGCCAAGGCTTAGACGGATACTGTGGTCTCTGTAATGAGTGGCGAGAGATAGCGTTAAGGCAGTGGTTTATAGATCCGATATGCCTCAATGTCGTATATGGGTATCCCAAGAGTATTGCTGCATGTAAACTGGTCTTCAAGAAATGGCAAGAAATCGTGGCTCCCCGTTTCCCCAGTCTAGAATTACAGGAAATCGACGTTGTTCAGATCGAACCTTTCATACCGGGCCGGCGTTCAGCTTTGTCCAAGAAAGCCGCTATTGACTTTCGGGTGGTAGACAATGGTTTAACTGGTAAGCCAACTATGTTCTTCATCGAATTGAAAACTGGCCCCAGCTCCTTACTTGATGATCAAGGCATGCGCGAATTCCAGTTAGATGTTAATGATTATCTCGATATTGTGAATGTTATTAGGGCAGAAGGAAAACCCGCTTATGTTTTTCATGCCCAAGTCACTGAGGAATATAGTCTACCCACAAAGCGAAGTACAGGTAAAGCGGTGTGGTGGACTGATATCTTCACTTTGCGTGCCAACCTTAAGCAGGTGCGCCATCGCAGAGGCGAAGATAAGGATGCCGGATACTATGACCCCCAAGCATTTCAGCTACTTGATACTTTCCCGAGACACCTTGAGTCTAAGAGCTATTTGGCACTAGGTCAGCGGCTCACCACAGAAGGAATTGCAGACTTGCCTTGAAGATTCCCTTTTGGGAAATGTCGTTAGTCTAGCGCCGCTGTAACATAGAAAAATCCTATGCCAATCCAATTACGAACAGTACACCGGTATAAACAGAGGAAAGGCAAATGACCCGTTGGCGGCTTGCATTTATTATATCCGTAGTTACTCTCATCATTGGGTTTGTCATCAGAGGTTTATGGCAGAGTTAAATTGGTGGCCCTTCTCACCAGAATCGTTATGTGAACACTCTTGTTGTAGCATAATCAAGCCCGATAGCAATCAGTCTCTTTTATTGAGACCTCGCGATCGCAGGAATATCCGCCCGGAGGGGATGGTGCCCGCCCCCGAATACGTACCTAATACGCTCCAAATCAAATGTTCTTGCCAAGATAAAATTCCCTTTGACGCACCTCTGGTTATAAGCATGTCAGAACGACGAATCTTGAGCGGTAGTAAACTGCTCATTTCCGTGCAAGAGCTTCTTCGGATTGAAATCAGGAACGTTTCTAATTTGAATCAAGGAATTCGTTTGAGTTTCTTATACTCAGGTGCGGATGACTTAGTGGTCATTGAGAACTAGACAACATTTACGATATGCAAGTTATCGCTGCCCTTTTCTGACATTTGTTCAGTTGGAAGCCTGTTTGGTGCCATATACATGCCTTGACCTTGGTATAGCAAGCATATACAATCTTTTTGGGGGTAGTGATTGCGAAGGCTTGGCTACCATCGGCTTCACGTAGATTAAAAATTCCATGCGTGTCACAAAATTCATAATTGAAAATGTGAAAAGCTTTGGTGAACAGACACCAATAAACCTTAACCCGGGTCTGAATATTTTAATTGGGCCTAATGCCGGCGGAAAGAGCAACTTATTTGACATTATCAACTTCACTCTCAACTATTTTTTTATTCCGACATGGCGAATCACCGAGCAGCGCACAGGGGAAGGATTTCTGCTAGGAAGAAAATTGGAGAAACCAAGGATATTTGACGAGCCTAGTGCTTATTTGGACAAGCATGACAGAAGAGAGAGCGAAGCACAAGAGATCAAGATTGGATTCTTGATTCAGCAAGAGGATATCAGCAACATCCAGACCATTCTGGACAATAAGGATGAGCTAACTTCCCTTGAGAGGGCGGCATTTAGAAGCTCCCATTTGCAGACTGACTTTCTCAATGCCGTCCAAGGCTATGACACGGAAAACATCAAAGATAAGGAGGTGGAATTCACAATTAAAGACAATTCTGTGTCGCATCCTGAATCCTTGGACAAGGATGAAGCCAGAAGCTACGACTTTGTACGTAAATACTTGAATAACTTTGAACTTTTCTCTTTGCTTGTTCAGGAGTATACCGCTATTTATCAACATAAGGAAATAGCCCGACTCTATCCGCCCATCGTCTATTTTTCACCATATCGAATACCCCAGTCACAGTATCTGACAACCAAGCTCGCTGGGGTAGACCGGTTCAGTCTAGTACAGTCCTACAAAAAGAATACGTCTAAGAATGTCTCCTCGACCTTTGAACTCGCTACCCATCATTTCGCACGTAAATTGCGACTCTTGAATAACAATCTAGAGTCTTTTCAAAAGGATGCGGAAGTGACATTTGTTAACCACTATATAAAGAAACTAGGTTATAAAGGATTTACACTTTTAGAAATAGACCCGCTGAATAACACTTACCAGGCATGTATAGAAAAGGGAAACGGTCAACTCTTTGAAATCTCTAAGGCAAGCTCCGGCGAAAAAGAAATACTAAATATGCTTCTAGGTATCTTTGCGTTCAACGTGAAGAACGGAGTGGCAATAATTGATGAACCTGATCTTCACCTTCATCCTTTATGGCAGAATATATTGCTCGACCTTTTTTTTGAACTTAGCGATCAACGGGGTATTCAATTCATGCTGGCTACACATTCACCAACCTTTATTACCCGAAGAAGCGTCAGAAACACCCTGAGAGTCTACGCACTAAATGACGAGAGTAGGGTAGTTATTCCAGGTCCTTTGGACGAGAGCGAAAAGGACTTGTTTCAGATAATCAACGTTTTTAATAACACAAAGGTATTTTTCGCTGATAAGGTGATTTTAGTCGAAGGTCCGGTAGACAATTTGATCTATCACAGTATTCTCAAGAGGCTGCAGCCCCAATCTAACAAAGCAGAAGTAATCGAGATTTTGGATGTCCAAGGCAAAGCCAACTTGGAAAAATTCAAGAAATTCCTGGAAAAGTGGCAAATAAGCTCTTATAGTATAGCTGATAAGGGTTATACATTGGCAGATAAGAAGGGTATTTTTCAACTTACTTCGGGAAGCATAGAAGTCTATTTCCCCCACATGAATAAATCACATTTTGACATCGCTGATGCTATTCAGATCGCGGAAGACATTGAGAGTGGAAAAATCACCATCCCCAATGAATTGGAAAAAATCTTCGGAAAAATCATATCTGAAATAGCGACCTGAATAATCGCACTGTGCTCTGGTCCAAAGGAGGCGTTGAAGAAGCAAGTCAGCACAGCGCGACTTAGAAACATCATTAGAGCAGCCTTCTGTGAGAACCAGCTATCGCTGCACAAGAACTCAAATTGTTTCTTAGTCAAGGTGGTTCCTGGTCAAGAAGGTATTTAAGTTCATATGATACCTGCGGGGTATTTCATACACCCAACTGTAATATTTAAGACTTAGATAACAAAATAACTTTAATTACAGTTTCATTATCCCGTTTTTTCTACGATGAGAAGGAAGTCCACCTTGTGTATCCAGATAGTAATATTAGGGATTATAGCTACGACTTCCCCTTTCAGGTTATTCAGGAAGCTCTCTAGCTTATCCGAGTCCTGTGTCAATTTAATTGGAAAATGGAGTACCCTGTATTGCATTTCACACCTCCTTGTTAGTACATATTATAATATGCCCCCGGCATAAGAATTGAATCTACATGTTCTTTATGCTGCCCAACTAATATTGTTACACCTATGCCGGTATGGACCCATTTTTTAACACCATCATGTAGTGCAATGTGAAGACAAGCAATTTAGGATGAATCAACCATATAGTACTTTGTTTAGCCAACGCGCGTTGAACCTTTTAGCGCTTTGTGGCGTCCCAACGTTACTATAGTATGTCTCAGATACCGCCCAGCAGACTTATCCTTGCAACACTACCGGAGCGGAGTTATAATCAAGTGGTAATATGGCAGAGTGTTGCAAAGCTGACAAACACTTACGGGCAGGTGCACAACTCGCGGATGGCGGGCGCCTTGATGAAGCTGTGTCCGAGTACAATCAGGCTATAGCCGAGTGCAGTAAGGCGAGCATTGTAAACCCTTTAATGTTAGCTAGCACCTACCACGGCCGGGGTCGGGTCTATCTTCAGCTAGAGCAATTTCAGCAGGCCATTGATGACTTCAACGAAGCTCTGCGCCTAGTCCCTCAGCATCTCAGCCCTCCACGTGCCTTAGTCTACCACGACCGAGGTATCGCTTATGCTTCCTCGGATCAGGCCGAGTGCGCCCTGCAGGATTTCGATGAAGCGATCCGACTCAACCCCAAAGATACTCTAGCCTATTCTAACCGCGCACGTGTTTACACTCGTCTCAATAGGGATTCGGAGGCCAAGCGTGACATGGGTCAGGCAACTAAGAAAAGTATGGACGACTTGCTGAGCACTCTCAGCTTCATTACAATGCGGAAATCTTTGCTACCTTTTAACTTGCGAGGTTGGGTTAACATTCTCGGCCTTCATGTGCATGAACGCAATTATGGGGTGCCAGGGAGTCACTGGGGGAGCAGGTTACAAGCCGGAGGTAGCTTACGTAGCTATTTGGACGTATGGCGTGAAGGCGACGGTGACTGGCACCAATCTCCTTGACTCCCTTGCCGGGGTGAGCAAGATCTACACCTATAACGGCAGCCGTTTCGACCTGCCGTTCATCCATGGTTCGCTCGATGTAGACCTCGTGGCTTCGTTCAGTCATCACGACTTGATGTTCGATTGCTGGCAACGTAACCTATATGGTGGTTTCAAGGCTGTGGAGCAGCAATTGGGCATCCCCCGGCAGCTTCAAGGCATCAGCGGATGGCACGCAGTACTGCTGTGGTACAGGTATCTTGAGTATGGTGATTGTGATGCTCTGGCTACGCTGCTTGAGTACAACAGGGAAGATGTGATGAACCTTAAGGTGCTAAGGGAGAGGCTCGGCATAACGTAAGGTATCTTCGATATGTGTGTTGTGAACTCATGCCAATGATAAGGAGGTTACGATGTTCTCACAGCGAGAGATAGAAAGGATACTGGAAGTCTTTGTCTACACACAGAACCTGGTGCAAAAGGATGACCCGAAGTACTTCAAGTATATCAACGATATGAAGGCGGTCAACCTGCCACACCTGACTAAGGCATATATCAATATTGTCCAGGGCTTTCTGTTCGTATGGGGTGGTATGGGGCGCACTGGTATAAGGCAAGCTATTCCGCGCACGCAGAGGACCATTCAGCGGTACGCAGACTTCCTACAAAGCGCACGCAGTCGAAAACTACACCAAGTTGACCTGGCATCAGACAAAGGGGTTATCGAAGAAGTATTCCAGGAACTCCATGCTTTGGTCGGACCCGTAGCTGCTGCAAAAACGCTGCATTTGATATGCCCCGAATTCTTCCCTCTGTGGGATGGTTACATCCTTCATGGTTATGATTCGAGCTACAAGGCCAAACATGGCTCTCTACTCATAAGCATTGGCCAGATTCCCGGACCCACAGGGAACAAGAGAGTAATCACAGGCACGGGCTACTACAATTTCATGGAACTCACAAGAGCATTCATTGCCAAATATCGCCAACACTTATGCCAGGTACAAAGCGTTCTGAATGCTAAGCAGCCACAGAATGCACAGAAAGGTCTTCTCAAGATAGTCGACGAGTTCAATATCCATGCAACTCATGCGCCTTTCTATTACCTGGTGTGAACTCCCAGACAGACAGCGATATCGATCGGATCTAAAACCTCGACGATGCCAATCTACCAGCACTGGCGATTGAGCACCTGGCAGGAGTGCTCGCTGAAGTACAGGGTCTGCCACCTAGACAGGCCTAGACGGAACGCATTGTACAAACAGATCAGATATCCTCTTCAATACGCGCGATACCTTGTGCCTTTGCCCAGTGCCGTGCTATAGCGTGTACACGCTGCCGGACCACGCGAAAAGAAGTTGCAGTTTGACCTGTGAGGTATCGATTTGCAGCATCCGGGAAAGGGCCTTGCCGTAGAGTACGAGCTGCGGACGGTAGTATTCCGCAGTACTTGCCAGGTCCGCTTCGTCGGCGATTTCGTTGCTCTTGAAGTCCAGTATAGTCGCCTGTGAAGACCTGCCGTCTGGCCCATGTGTAATGGTGACCCGGTCGAAGACGCCGGTTATCCACTGGTTTTCAAGCACGACCTCGAAGTGCTTCTCACGCCATAGAGAGACAATCCCATCGGGCCTTGCGAGAACCTGCCTGACCTCGTGCGAAGCCATGGCCTGCCGGAACTGCTCCACGGCTCTTTGTTTCGTTTCCTGTGGAGCAGACGATGCCCTATGCCATTCTTCGATCAAGCCCTCGACGTCTGTCTCATCTACCCACGATACTCCCTCAAAGAGCTCATGAATGCCTTTGCCCAGTTCCATGCTATCATGAGTTATATGAGTGAACAGCAAATCGGCCCTGATCTCTCTGCCCTCGATCGTCGATGGCGATACGCCAAGGAGCCTCCGTCTCAGTGAAGGATACCTACCGTATTCGCTCGATAGCTCAACCCGTTGAACAGGCTCCGCAGGCTGTGCCTTCGATGGCGCTCTCGTATACCAGTCACGCTCCCCCGTTTCATAGAGACACGTGAATTCCTCGCCGCCTATCTCCACGGCTGAACCGCATGTCGGCCTGGGGTCTCCCGCCAGCTGGGCCTTCAGTAGGGCGGCGGGCGACACCATTCTCGAGGTCTTGCCGGGGAAGCCGGTAATCATATAGAGACCCTGTTTGGCCCTGGTCAGCGCTACATACAGCAGGCACAGTGAGTCGAAGCATTCAGTTTCATCATGGATCCGCAGCTGTTCTGCCAGTATCGGGTCGCTCTCGGCGATAGTCCTGGATGGCATCTTCATCACCCATAAGGGCCTGTCGGTTTCGGGATCGCGAGCGATCAGGAAATCTGGCTTGCTCGCACTGGCAATATTATCAGACTGCAGATCAGGGAGAATGACGATGTCAAATCCCAGACCCTTGGATTGATGTATGGTCATAACGCGCACGGCATTTTCGGCAGCGAGCTCGTGAAGCTGGTAGCTGTCGATGAAGTGCAGGAAGTCATTGCAGCCTGTGCCTCGTGTACTGTCGAATTCACCGGCAGCGCTGATGAGGTCATTCAGACGCTTGTTGCCGAAGTCATCCAGTTGATGTGCCTCGTTCAAGCGTGCGCCCCAATTGCGTATGAATGCCTGAAAGCCATGGGTCTGTATTTCCCTCAACAGCAGGAGGGGCAAATTGTCTCTTCCCAGTTTGTGTTTCACGAAATACCCGTTAAGCGGGCTCATCTGAAGATGACGCCAGGCGAAGGTGTCACCCGGATGCGCCGCGAACTTAACAAGGGCCAGCAGAACGGAGACGACGGGGTTATCCTTGATGGCGGCCCTGCCCTCGTGGATGATGGTCATGCCGGGGCATTCGCCGCGGAGAAAGTCAACGATGTCCCTCCCGACGTCGTTCTTGCGTACCAGAATTGCCACGGAGAGCCCGCGGTCGAGCGGCTTTATCTCATTCAGCAGATTGGCCGCTGCGTGGTATCTGTCCTCGTTCGTAGGCTTGTATTCGCCGTCATCGCACGGCGGCTCCATGAGTGCAGCATAGCCTTGCTCGGGGACGACATCTGCTTGGCACCTGTGCTCCTGCCAGATCTTCTCCCACTGGGCAACGGCCTTCGGCGGCAGCTGATCGTTTGAGAGGCCGTCGAATACGCGATTGACCGCGTCGATGATGGGCTGACAGGAACGGAAGGACACGCTCAAAGGAATCTGCTCGATCTGGCCTTGATATTGCTCCAGTATCTTGCCGAAGAGACGGGCGTTGCCGCCTCTCCAGCCGTATATCGCCTGCTTAACGTCGCCAACATAGAAGAAGCTGCGCTGCCCGCTGCCGTCCTGGAGTATCTCATCTGCCAGATTGCGCAGAACCTCCCACTGCAGGTCGCTAGTGTCCTGGAACTCATCCAGCAGCCAGTGGTCTAGCTTGCAGTCGAGGCGATAGTCTATGTAGAGGCGCGCCTCTTGGTCGGGCATGCGGCTGAGGAGGCTGCTGGAGCTGTACCGGTTGGCTGCGGTCAGCAGGTACTGGGCGTCGGTGAAGGTTAGCTTCCCCCGCCGGCGGATCAAATCATCGTAGAACTGATCGTACTGGTTCAGCACCTGGTAGATACCCTGAGTTCTCTTCAGCATGGCGCGGAGTTCTGTGCCCACTGCATGTCTCAGCAGGGTCGACAGCAACTGACACTGGCGGCCACCTAGATCATACTGCCCTTTGCTGTAGGACAGCGTCATCTCGCCACGCTCCAGAGGCTGCAGACTGCCCGCCAGCGACTGGAAGACGGATTTGCCGCTCAAGCCCTCATCCCAGCGTGAAGATTCGCCGTAGCTGCCGCAGAAATCGGCGATACTGACCAGGATCTTCAACACGCCATCAGGGAATCCGCAACCCACAAGAGACGCTTTGAGTTCGGAGGCAGCTTGTGCGGCATCCCCCGCCGTCTCCAGCCAGGGCGACCCCTGAGGCCAGATAGTGTTATCCTGCCCCCATGTGTGAGGCTCGGGCATCAAGCGGTAGAAGTCCCCGAAACCGGTGATGAAGTTATCCAGGCTCTGCTCAAGCCCCTTCTGCTCCTGTCCGAAAGTCGCCTGCCTAAACGCACCCAAGAATGCCTGCTGTGCTTCGCCGCCGACATGGCGGTGATTGAAGATAAGGCCCAGGACTGTCTGTTTGGCGGCTTTGGCCTCCTCGCTGTCGTTATCCATGATCTGAAAGGCCGAAGGAATGCCAAGCTCCATGGGGAAGGATTTGAGTATGCTTACGGTGAAGCTATCCAGCGTGCTGATATGCAGTCTGTGAATACTGACCAGCAGGTTCCGCAGCAATCGCAGGAAGTCCTGCTGTTGAAGTCCAGGCCTTCCGATAAGCTCCGCGGTTCTGCGAGACTTCTCCGGTGAGCTAGAGGCGTCGCACAGGTACTTGACGACGGAGTCGAATATTTCGCCTGCTGCCTTTCGCGAGAAGGTCAGAGCTATGATCCGGTCGGGCTCAACCCCGTTGGACATCAGCCCTATGTAGCGGTGGGCAAGCTGGAAGGTCTTGCCCGAGCCGGCAGAAGCCGAGATGGCCACATGTTTGATGCTGCTTCTTGTCACTGCGTCTCTCCCCTCATGAACGCCCCGAAGGCTGCCACGTCGATGCAGTCGGGGACAGCGGCGGGAAACAGGCTTTCAAAGTCGTCGTATTCAACTCTCTCCACCGGCGGCCAGAACCTGCGATTCCGGATATCTTCAACGACGTGCTGGGCGCAGGCTCTGGCAGATTCCACCAAATCATCATTGAGGTCCTCCCAGACAGCCACTCCAGTACCGTCTGTGGCTCTGGGAAGGTTGAAATAGCCGAGTTCGATCTTGCTCTCGGGGTACTTATCCTTGGGAAGCAGTATTCTGTAGAGCGGCAGCTGCAGGTCAGTCCAGCGTTTCTGTTTGCCATTTACATCAACCAGCATATAGTCGGCCACCTCGTCTCTGGCAGAACCGAAGTGAGCTTCATCGGGCTTCTGCGGATTGTCCGAGGTCTTGTAATCTAGAATACGTATTTGGCCCGTCCCGGCATGCCTGTCTATGCGATCGATTCTTCCGCCGATACGCATTCCGGCAAGCTCGGCCTCGATCCTTGCCTCCGAGTCGAGTATCTGCCAGCCCTCCTTGACCAGGTCAGCCTGCACCCGTGCTGCCGCGCGGAGCCGTTGCCTGGCTGCATCAAGCTGGATTCTTATCTGCAACGGCAGCGGTTCCCCGAAGCGTCTTGTTGCCCATTTCTCCGCTTCAGAACAGAGAAACTCACTCAGCTTGAAATGGTCTTCACACCTGCTCATCTCATCGTTCTGTGCCATGGTCGCGAGGACATCGTGCACCAGCGATCCGAAATCGAGCGGGTCCATCTCGGCTTTCTCGTCGTCCAGTTCCTCCATGCCCAGTATGTTCTTGAGGTAGAAACGGAAGGGACACTTTAGATAGTCATTGAGCTTGGTAACCGATAATCTAGCGGGCGTAAGTCTATCGGCCCGGACATCGGCAGGCGGGCGTGCCTGGAGACGGAAGCTAATTGTCGGTGGATAGCTGTCCTGTTGGTCGCCGGGATCTCCGAACAGCTGTCGGGCACGCTGGATAAGCTCGGCGTCACTGGAGCGGAAAAGAAGTCGGGATGGTTTGAGCGGGTCGCGCGAAGCGCCCGTCTTGCTGGCCATGAAGCAGACACGCCCTTCCTCCCGGCGTGACTCGATAAGCCCCTGCATCAAATAGGCGTCCCTGGCCAGACGGTCGGCATCGCAGCGGAGGTTGAGTTGCTTTCGCAGTGTATCGGGCAGAAAGACGTCGCTGAGATGTCCCTCCGGGACAGATCCTTCATTCATCCCTGTAACTATCAGCAGGCGGGCGCTGTTCCAGGGTAGCTCCAGCCATCCATCGAGATCGATAACGGCGCCTTTACGCTCCACGTAGTAGCGCTGTGCGGCCAGCCTCTGCAACAGAATCGCCAAGGCGTTCACTTTCTCGATGCCCAGTTCGCTGATCACCTTGCTCGCCAGTTCGCGGAGTGCGGTGTCAATCAGCCCTGACGCCGCTACAAACTCCTCGTCCTCCGGATCACCTGGATTGAGAGTTCTTACTCCGTATATAGTCTGCAGGAGCGAACGTACTGCGCTGTCGATGTCCTGGTCATGAAACAGGTCCATTTGTTGCTGAACAAACGTCACCGCCTTCGGGAGACTGCGGAACGCCCGGTAACTATCTTGCCTTCCGGGGTCGCGTAGCAGGTGGTGCGCTATGTCCTCCATGCCCAAAGGCAGGTACTGATTCTGAAACCTGTCCAGTTCTTCCAACAGCCATCGCGGAGAGAGATTGTGTTCTTGCTGCAAAAATGCCAGCACGTCAGCATGTCGCAGAAATGTGCTGAAGCCTGCATACGTCTTCTCGGTGACCAGGGCGTGGAAAGACTCGAGGAGGCGATACAGCGGGTGTTCTGCCAGGCTCTTTCCCGCGGGATCGAATGCGATGAGATCCCTGTCTGCGAGGTCAGCCATCAGGATGGGGGTCACATCGCTGTTTGGTACACCGATGGCGACATCAGCAGGGCCGAAGCGATTGCTCTCCTCCGCCATGGTCTCCACAACCTTGCGACTCTGTCCTGCCGGAGAGCCGGTAAGAAGAAGGTTGCTCTCTGCGTCCGGTATGGCTATTTGGCTCTCGTTCCACCTCTCTGTGATCGGGCGTCCACATTCGTCGAAGCAGTCCGCCATCGATTCGGGGGCGTGTACCAGAATATCAACGGCTACCTGCGAAGCAAGGTGTTCGAGTGCCCGTAGCATCAAAGGCGTCGGATCCGGGACCGCGGCCACGATAATCCTCTCGATCCCTTCGGGGAATTCCGGCTCTTCAGCCCGACGTATCATCGTCTCGCATGGGTCTTCCAGTCCGAGTTCCTCCAGTCTTCTAAGATAGGCAGCCTCCAATCTCGCCATATCGTCCCAGCGTTCCTTCTCCTCCAGTATGTTGCCGAATTTGCCGAATACATCTCCTACCCGCTGTCCTCCGTCGGCGAGGGTATCGCGCAGCTGTTGCAGCAGACCGCCCGTGTGCATTGCCCAGGTGAAGGATTGGTCCGCTGTTCGTGTTGGGAAGAACTCGCTGTATTGGCTCAGGTCGGCGTTCATCAGCACGTCTATCCAGACCGCTGTCATCTCTGTCTGATTGGCTGCTTTCGCTGACTCGTGCTCGGAGTACAGGAAGAATGCTGGTGTAACTACCCGCGGCGACAGCAGCGCTGTATTCTGCTCGGCACAATGCATTGCCAGGGCCTCCCGCAGCCTGCGCCCCGCCTGTCTGGTAGGTACCACGATAAGCTGGTTCTCCAGGTCAACGGGGCCTGAAGGCTCTGACGGTAAGAGAAACTGCTGCACCTTGGTCGTGACCGGCGCATCCCAGCCCAGAAAATGTCGTTCTGCAGCCATGAGTTATCGCTCCTGAGTCATAATCATCATTAGTAGCATATGATTCTCGGGCTTATTATAACCCAATTCGTGGCGTGGTTGACTCCAAAGCAGCCAGCCCGTGGTCATCGCACGTATTCAACCTTAGCATAGGGATTAGAAGCCTAAATGGCAGGCTGGAGAGAACATTCTTTATCTTAGATGCTCGTGAAGTCGGGACGAGTGTCGAGTCATTCCGCAAAGCAGCCGGCGCATTGGGAGCCATCGGATTCGCTCATGAAGTCAATTGGATTGACTCATCAATCTTTATCTTGGCATTACTCTTACGCTTTCAAGAATATAGAGTATATCACCTTCGCCGTGCGCGCAGGAGTACTGAAACTGCCCAACCAAGGCTGATGAGGGTTGTGGAGGACATGACGGAAGGGACATACAAGTCGCTTGCTCAATCGCTTAGTGTAGAGTATTCATTTGTTGAGTAGCCTCAATCTAACCGTGGTCACTGTTCTATGGTTTCTCACATTTCTGATATAATCAGAGCACCTCCGCATCAAGCGCATATGTTTCTTAACTGAAGATAACAATGATTGAAGCTGTAATCAAAGACTGTAATAATGTCACATCCGCAACCATACAAATTCGCAAGAACCACCTGAACATCCGGTATGCAATGAACGGAGCTGGCAAGTCCACGATTGCCTCGGCTATTGAGCTTCAGTCAAAACAAGAGGATCTTTCTCGACTTAAGTGTTTTGGAAGCACGGATGCACCGACATGCGCTCTTTCCGAACCTGTTAAGGTACTCCTCTTTAACGAAGATTTCGTAAAAAGCTTTGTCTTTCAGCAAAGTGAAGTCATACAGAACTCGTTTGACGTCTTCATCAAGACTCCGGAGTACGAAGGAAGACAGGCCTCCATTAACAAGAGACTAAAGGAGATCCACCTAGACCTAGCTCAGAATGCTGATCTTCAGCAAGTTGTCTCAGTTGGCAAGACTGTGCTATCAAAATTTACATTGACCCAATCCGGCGAGTTAAAGAATATAGGTCTCTTAAAGACACTCATAAGTTCCCAGAGTATTTTCACCCTGCCCGAGAAGCTGAGCAAATTCCAGCCTTTAATGCAGAAGGAATATAACGTTGAATGGGTTGGCTGGAAGCATGACGGTTCGAAATTTGACGATAACGGAATTTGCCCTTTTTGCACTAGCGGCCTTGGGAAAGAATACGTAGCTGAGAAAGAAATGTTCAATGCTTCCTATACTAGATCCAATGTCAAAAACATAAGAGAAATGCTTTCTTACTTTCAGAGCGTTCAGGACTTCATGGACGAAGAGAAGAGGGCAATCCTTATCGATTGCGTCAAGGGTGACAAAGGAGACCGAGAGATTCAGCTTTGGGTTACCAAGTTCTATCATGAGCTCAATTTCCTTGTCAGCAAAATAATGGATGCCCAAGAGTTCAATTCCTTCCGCGTTCGCCGTGAAGACATACCTCACCTTGACCAGCAGCTTAATGCTCTAATCATCGATACTTCAAACCTGCAGATATTCAACAATCAGAAAGTGAAAGATTGCGTAGATTTCTTGAATGGCAAGATCAAGGCAGTGCTACGAGAAACCGAGTTACTGAAGAGCGACATCGGACAGCTTAAGGGGCTTATTGGTTCTGCCAAAGAACAAGCCATCAAAGACATTAATGAATTCCTGTTGACGGCGGGCATCAATTACAAGTTTGAAATTAGGGACGAATCCGAGAATGTATCAAAAACCATCTTGAGTTATATTTCCAGGACAACGGACCCCATAGAAGTTGAGGACATTAACTTGCATCTAAGCTGGGGCGAAAAAAACGCCTTCGCCTTGGTACTCTTCATGCATTACGCTTTGAGTCAAGACCCCCAGTTGATAATCTTAGACGACCCGATATCATCATTTGATAGTAACAAAAAATACGCAATAATCAGCCGGCTGTTTTCGTCCAAAAAGCGGAGTTTTTACAGAAAGACAGTCTTCATGCTAACCCATGACCTGCAACCCATCATTGACTACGTCATCAACGAGAAGCCGACTGGAGAGTATGTCTCAGCCTACTTTATTCAAAACAGGGCTGGTGTCATATCTGAACTAGAAATCTCTGAAGCTGACATCCGGTCTCTACCGAAAATGCTTGTTGAGAATGCTAGATATGACAGACTGAACAAAGTTCACCGTGTTGCCAGCCTCAGAAAGTTCTTCGACCATGTTCCCGCACAAAGCGTTGGCCAAGACCACGCCTACAGTTTGCTATCCTGCCTTATACACGGAAAAACAAAGGCCACCATGAAGGATGGCTCTGAAATGACTGCAGCTGACATTGCTTCTGGTGAAGCCATAATAAAGCAATATATTTCCGACTTTGACTACTCCACATATTTAATTAACGTATTCACGAAAGAGCCTCTATTGAGAATCATAATGAATGACCCAAACTCCTACTTCCGTCTTCAAGCTTTCAGGGTTCTACTGCAAGTTCTGAACTTAAAATCCAAAATAGCTGATGATGCCCTGATGAAATACATTGACGAGCAATTCCACGTTGAAAATGATTATATCTTCACCCTAGACTACGTCAAATATGATACAGTGCCAGACTTCGTGATCGCGCGGTGCCTTGAATTCCTGAAGAAAGAGGGCTTGGTAACTTAATGCTAGTCACAAGGCGCATCAGGTAGGAGTACTTACCTTTACGTATGCATGAAAGGGCAAACATCCCCATGTTTGTTATCTGGGACAACAAATAAGTATATTGTAACTTCAGGTGTCACAAAAGCCTATTCTGTTACTTATTGGCCGACCACTTGACCCGTACTTTTGACTATTTAATTCCCCAAGTAGATTTTGATAATCGCTAGAAACTGAGAGCGAAGGCAAGTCTGAAAGTTCTGCCTATTGTCACCCCAGCTCCACCATCTAGGTAATAACATCGACTCAACTTAGCTTCGGGTTTCGCTAAAAAGGTCAAATTATCCAGTTATTCACTCGTAATAACGGTGATATTATTACATTAAATGATATATTACAGGACACATTCACTCATCCCTGAAAACGCCGACTTTGTCAAGTTTTAGCAGGTTGAAACCTATTCATCCCTTCGTAGCTTCATTGCCACACTATGTCGTTCAGGCTGAGGCTGCCCAATCATTTTAACGGCCTGTTATTCACTGCCAGAGTTTTTACCGGGCTCACCTCGCGACCCTGCAAGTCTGCTATCCTCTCCATTTCCTGGTAGGTCCCGCCATCTCGGAGTATATGGTAGATCCACTCCAAGAGCTTTCTTACTGTGGCTACCTTAGCAATCTGTCCTCCTTTCTCGCTCTCGACCTTGAAGTAGAAACGCCGTAATACCCCGTGTCTTTTCACGGCGTGGATGGCTGCCTCTACTAGTATCCAGCGTAACCATTTGGAACCCTGTTTGGTTATGTGCCCGTGAAAACACGTATTGCCAGAGGAATATGTTGAAGGCACAAGTCCCGCGTAGGCACAGAGTTGTTTTGCCGACCGGAAGCGCCTGACATTTCCGATCTCGCTGGTGGTAAGAAGGGCACTGTAGTAGCCTATGCCTGGGATATTCATCAGTAACAGAGAGTCATGGTCTTGCTCCGCGAGTTGCTGCACCTTCTTGCTGGCTGCCCGGATCTCTTGTCTTACAGCATCCAGTACGGCAAGATAGCCTTCCAAGGCAATCTTATAGTTTTCAGGCAGAGCTAGCGAATGTAAGAAGGTCATTCCTTCCTTGCCAAATAGGTCACTGTAGCCGTGGCTCACGTTATTCTTGGCCAGTACGGTATGAATCTTGTTCTTCACTTCACTCTGTATCCTAACCAGGCTTGCCCGGTATCGCAGGAGCTCTCTGTTTAACCTCACTGGCTTTTCTGGCACATAGGATAATGGGAGGAGGTTACTCCTCAAAAGATGCGCCAGCGTAGCTGAATCCACCTTGTCAGTCTTGACTTTAGCATAAGCTATGGCCTTGGTTTTCAGTGGATTAGATAGCTTAACTTCAAAGCCCTCGTCCTCTAGGCAGTCATAAAGCCAATGCCAGCTTGGAGTAGCTTCAATAGCTACTTCCATCTCTTCGTCAAACTCCTTTAGGAAATCGACTATCTCTCCGTTGCTGGGTAGCTTCTTCTGACCAATAATTTCGCCCTTATCGTTCATCGTAGTCAGGTAAGAGAAGCTCCTGTGATAATCAACACCCGTGTAAAGCATTGCTGCACCTCCTGAGCCATATTATGCCCTTGAGGTCAGCGTTTTCATGACATCATTTTGTTTAGCCAGATGCTGGGCAAGAAGCGGATCATGAAGATCGGGGGGCAACCGGGATTGGTCATTGCTCGGAATTCGGATTTATCCTCTGACAATGCTTTGATCTGAATCGAACCACTGCTTGATAGGTGAAGGTTGAGTGTGTTATCTCGATTCAGTTTGTTGAGTAGCGGGTTAATGTATTACTTAACGGAAGGTGCTGGGCCCCCTTTTTGGAGAAATATTCTTGATATGGTAAAAAATACCAACTTCAAATCAAACTTCGCTTAAACCAAAAAGTGCCACGGGTAAGCTCCATGGATATCGACTGGCACTTCCACCAAGGTACACTCCTCTATTCCGAACATATGCGCATAAGCCGCTCTCAACCATATTGACAGTCGATGATAAAATGCCGTATTGATATCCTATTCATTCATCTTGCAGAGCGACACTAGCATCGGATCAATTCTTGGCGAAAGGATCATTTTCGGAAATCACTGGACATTTTCTCCAGCCCATCATACGCATTATCTCTTAATACTTTTAACACCCGGGAAAGCTTGATAGCATCAGCCTCGGTAACTGACGACATTAGCTGGGCTATTATCTCCTCCGCGACAGGCATTGACTGGTCTATTACCATCCGTCCTTTGTCTGTCAGAAATATGTTAATGCTCCTCCTGTCTATATCGCTACGCTTGGTGACCACAGAGCCCTCTTTTTTCAATCTGCCAACCAGCGCGGTTATATTATGCAGCTCTGTCTGTGTCCATTCCGCAATTTGGGATGGAGTCATTACCCCATTTCTGCTGGCAAGGGTTTTAAGTACGAGGAACTTGATGAAAGAGAGGCCGTTTTTGTGGTAGAAATAAGCATCTATATACTTGCTAACCAAACGGGAAGTCTGAGTAAAAAGCATGAGAGCTCCGCCTATGCTTTCACTTGATTTAATTTCTACTATTCTGTCCATTGCTTCAGCTTTGTCCTGCTTGCCTTCTCCTAACATAATATTTTAGCACGATATGCCCTAAAAAGCCTTGACATTAATAAAGTACGTACATAGAATGGTTATAAGTTCATATACGAAGGAATTTAAGTTCACCTGATAAATGTAATTCAATCATGGACGGGCCTGATATGGAAAACGCGTGTCAAAGACCTGGATTTTATCATGGGAGGTGATGTTTGATATGTGACTTTACGATATGGAAAGACTTGTTGACGTTGAGGAAGTGGCTTGGCATATAAAATCCAAGCGGAAAGGAGAAAAGAATGAAAAGGAATATTTTTAGTATTTTGTTTGCCCTGGTGTTGGTATTGGCCCTGAGTCTGATAATGACAGTTCCGATAGCAGCGCAAGATTATGAACCTACTATAGGCTGGTGGCAGTCTGCTAATCCAGCCAGTGGGACTGCGGAGTATTCGACTGCGCAACGGCACAGCGCTGATTATTCAGTATACCTGGAGGCTATTAAGGCATATTCTCCAAATGATTACCATGAGGTATATGTGGCTAACCCTACCGGAGTGGATTCGCTGGCTGACCTCAATAATGTTTCATTCTGGTACTACTGCCCTTCAACGAGCGATGAAGTAGCACCACTTGTAGATGTGTGGCTGGATATGGATGATAGCTACAGTCGTGAATATCCTCCCTCCGGAGATGATGAGTGGCTGCTGGGTATGATAGCTGATGTCACCGTACGAGATACTTGGGTGCAGGTTACCCATGATGATATTAACTGGGTAAGGGCCACAGGCGGCACTGTTTATGGTTATGGTAGTGCCGGCCTTACGGCTGCCCTAGCAAGCCTGACAGACCGCCCCATTTTAGCCATCGGCGTTGAAACTGGCGGTCCCGGCACCTATATATCAAGCAGGGATGGCGACCAGGAATTTTATATTGATGACCTTACTATAAACAGTACTACCTACGCCATGGACCCCAGAATAATAAATACAACAAAAGGTACGGGCTATAACACAATCCAGGATGCCATTGATGATGCTTCCCCGGGCGATACGATAGAGGTGGCGGCAGGGACTTACACAGAAGCGGTAATCATTAGTCCCGGCGCTGACCTCACTATTCAAGGAGCCGGGCGTGACACTACCAACTGGGTCGCTCCAGCAGATGACCCTTCAAGGATGCACTGCGTAAAATGCCAGGATGCCAATAATACCAATCTCAATATCTCAGGGTTTACCTTCAGCGTGGAAGACAATGCGATAAGTAGTAGTGGCATAGCAATACTCATTAATAGAGCAGACGATGGTCCACTGTATCTGGATATTCACGACAACAAATTCGTGGAGACTACCGCAGTCCCTGATGAAACCGCTAACTCGATGCTACTCTGCCATAATCGCTATGCTGCGCGTGTCGATGGTGTGGCTCCGGTGAAAATCCATAATAACCTGGACTATACAAATGGTGGAATTGCTATGTCCAACTGCCGTGCCTTTGACGTATATGGTAATACCTTCGATGGCGGTAGTTCTGCTCTATATATCGGTTATGGCTGCCCGACAGGTACTACCATAGGTGACCATCATATCTATGATAATACGTTCAGGAATGCCTCAAACGCTTATCCAGACCCACCATGGCCCGCGGTTTACTTTGCTTATTATGGTTCAGGAACAGGCATGACATTCTTGCCCAGCACCATTGAGAGCAATGTTTTTGAGGATAACGATGTCGCCATTGGCTATTCTATGGATAGTGATATAACATACCCGGCTGACATTATCCGGTTCAACAGTTTTAATAACAACACGGAGGCAGCGAAGGTATTTGGAACCCATGCTACTAGTGTAAATGCAGAGAATAACTGGTGGGGTGATGACAGCGGGCCTTCGGGTGCTGGACCGGGCACTGGTGATGCGGTTAGCGGGAATGTGGACTACGACCCCTGGCTGGGCGCTGAACTGGAAGAGGTAGAATTTGAAACTATCGCCGACTCTGGCACCATGCAAGATACTGCCACTGGAGGAGATGTTACCATTACCGCCACGGGGAATCATACTATCATCGTTGCCAAGTACGACAGCAACCCCGGCGGGACAGCTCCCTTTGCCAACGAGGGAAGCTACTACGATATCCACCTGGATGATGCCACCAATGTCACCAGTCTTACAGTTCAGTTTTGCCCGGCTCATGAAAATGAAAGCATCTGCTACTGGGATGGCTCAAGCTGGGTAGTCTGCTCCGACCAGGTATATTCTGATGGATGCATCGTGGTTACCATCACCGATGACACACAGCCCAGCTTATCAGAATTGACAGGGCTTCCATTTGGTAAGGGCTTTATAATTCCTGTTGGCGGTGAGGCTTATCCCGCGAACAAGATTTCCCTTTTGGCACCCTGGATTGCTGTGGCCATACTTTTAGTTGGCGGCGTAGGCTTGTATGCCCTCAGGCGCCACAAGTCCCAAGGATAAGACTTATACTTAACAGAGTTAGAGGGCAGGTCGCAACAGGCTTGCCCTCCTCGTTTGGGAGGAAGCTGTACAAGTCTTGAACTACGTTTCTAACCTAAGTAGGGAGCAACGAAGAGAACAGATAGAGAAGTACCTTTCCCTGCATCCTGATGCTACCTTGAAGCAAATTGGCAACCTTCTTGGTGTTACCAAGCAGAGAGCCCATATCTTGCTTAAGAGGGAAGGGATACAAACTCGGGTGCAAAGGACCAAACAGTTCGTAATAGAAAGTGAGACGGAGATTCTAAGATACATCGCCAGCGGCAACACCAGCAAACAGATAGCAGTCGCGCTCGGAGTTTCTCAGTGGACTATCGACAGAAGCGTTAAGATTATCCTTACGAAGCTCAAAGCCCAAAATAGAGCTCAAGCTGTAATTTTGGCAAAGCGACAGGGGCTTATCTAGCCCGATAGGCTAAATCCAGCCAAGACTGCCTCAAGATGACTACTGCCCCTATACGGTAAGGAAATGCCTGACTTTATCGCTGGACTAGCAATAGAGGAGGATACTGCTCTTGTTTATCAATTGGCTAGGATGGCTTTCTAGGCAATGAAACTGGTCGCTAAAGATACGTGGGTGAGGCAAGTCCGTGTTTGAGCTTTGGGAAGTATTTCATAAGCGCACTTTGGGTGATGAGTCACCCCATTGCGAAAATCTGACATGGTAGCGCATTCGTTAGCCTGTCACAGTGGCTTGCTTGATAACATGTCACTATATTTGTCCACACATCCATGCACACATCCATGCCTGTAATATTGGCCGTCCAACAAAAGCTTTCTTTGTTCAGTAGGTCATAGAAGCCTGGATTGTTTAACCCCAATAAAAGGCCTGGCGCGTTCTTGTGCTAAGTAGCGATACTAAAGGACAAGGAAAAAGTTCTTTGTTCTGTCCACTGAGGTCCACATCCAAGTATTCTGTTGAACCGATAAAAACTTGTCCACGATGTGCAGTTCGGGTAACAATAGTGAGAATTGACTGTAGTCAAAGAGAAGACCGAGTACCTGTGCATGCATACTCAGCCTGCTCGCTAACTTCAACGCTGATTAGCTTGCGCCAGCTCTTCTCGATCTCAAACATCTTGCTTCCGCACACTACGCACACACCTTGGATCGCCGGCCTACGGTTCTTCATAGCTATTGCTTTGGCATACTTCATTTCCCTTTTGGTGCTGCACTGTATAAAATACGCCTGCATTAGGTACGCCTCCTTCCTTATACTCACAAGAGGGCATTCCCTGTCGGAATATCAACAGCCTAGCCTCCAGGGTAGCACGATTCTTGCCATTTCCGCATGTAATTTGCAGAGGAATTCGCATTCTACGATAGCTAATGTTAATATTTCATACTCTTAACATTAGCTATGATTCCTATACTTGAGTTCGCGTACAATTGTGAGTCGATGGCCACTAAAGAGTCTCAAACGAGACTCCATGAGATAACAATAAGAAGCCTGCCGAGATTGCCGGCGCATTTTGTCAGTGGGGTAAAATGGCACGCTGCAGGACATATATACACGCCAAGGCCAGTCGCTGCGATCTTTGCTGTGACACGCCGATGTAATGCACGTTGCATCATGTGCTCCCACTGGAAAACGCGCGATTATGCCAAAGAGCTAAGTGTAAGTGAAATCAAAGAGGCTTTCAGCAATACCTTGTTTGAGTCTTTAGAGAAGTTGGTTATTACTGGTGGTGAGCCTGTACTAAGAAAGGATGTCGTTCAAATAGCTCAAGCCGTGCTGGAGTCCTGCCCCAAACTAAAAAGAATAAGCCTGAGGACCAATGGCTTAGCTCCTGATCTTGTGACAGAGAAGGCGAAGGAACTCTTGATCATGATTGATCATAACAACAGGACGATCCAGTTCACAGTCACGGTCTCCCTGGATGGTTTTGGTGCTATCCATGACGAGATAAGAGGAGTCCCACGAGCCTTTGAAATGGCGTGCAAGACAATTGAGAAACTCAAAACTCTACAGCTTCAGACACCATTTTATCTGGCATGCAACTGTATAGTGCAGCCGTCGAATATCGATGGCCTAGTTAAACTGGCCGCGTTCGCCAAGAACTTAGAGATACCGATCAACTTCAGCCCTGTCATTGCCACTGACTACTTCATCGAAGACCCGTCTGAAAGACACGCTTTGCTTCTAACCGCGGCGCATTACGAAAAGATGAGGAATGTTTTCGAGCGTGAGTTGCAACCTCACTTGCTACCATCAGATATCCCCCTTTGGCTAGATTACTTCAGTATCATGGGCGGGCGGAAAAAGCGTTTCCCCTGTTCTTGGCTGAACCATTATATTCGCATAGATAGCGACGGGACACTCCGCATTTGTAAGGGTGATGACTCACTGGAATATGGAAGCATAAGGCAAACACCACCCCACGTTCTTTGGTACTCAGAGGAAAGAGAGTTGCTGAAGAATCGACTTAAGAAGCAAGTATGCCCCAGCTGTCCTTACACGTGTGATGCAGCCAGCTCGCTCAGCAGAGAGTTTTTCCACTACGCATCGTTCTGGCTTAAAGAGAAAAGCAAACTGCGGTAAACCTCACTGCTTTTCAGAACTTAAGATTTCGAAGACATCCAAATCACCCAGCCTTTTTATCCTATCTGCTATTTTTTGCCTCTCCTCTTCACCGTTAATTATGAGTTTATCTAACTTGCTGGCTATCATGTCATAAAGTGGTTTCCCTCTTATATCGAAGCAATACTCGCCCTGGTCAAAACTGTCTAGCAGATCGGAGTATTTTACAGCCCAACCGATAGCTATCACAGGGACTCCATTCCTATACGCGTGAACTATCGCGTGATAACGGGAGGCAATCAAGAAGTCGAATTGCTTGACAATACTTTCTAGTTCGATGGCATTCAGGTCATCAGATATCAGCTCTACATCCTTTTGCTCTCGGAAACAATCCTTTATTTCCTCGATTATTTCCAGATCCTGGTTTGCGTATGGAACCAGATAGACTTTCTTGCCAGCGTTGGTCAATCTCTCTATGAGAAAAGAGTACATTGCATAGAACTCATAGCGATTTGCCCGTTCCAGGACTCTAGTGTTTGGAATTACACCAACCGCATGAGGTTCGATCTCTATCGTTTTGAAGTGAGTCTTTCCTTTGTATATGTTTTCTAGGTTATGACTCCTGTGAGTAAGAAGAATATCGTTGCACTTTTCAACATTTCTAGTAGTGAACTTCCGAAGTGATTTTAGCCCGGCATCTTCTCTGATAAAGATCTTCTCGGGATACCCCAGGTATATCCGCATTAGCGGATACAGGAACATTCTGTGTAGTCGGCCGTAATCGACTGGGCCTATAGATTGGGGGAATATGTAAAACGGGACTGATAATTTCTTCGCAATCATTATGTTCAATAAATAATCAATGGAGATAATAAAGCCCCACTGTGATGACAGGGCATAACCACTTATGTCGACAAAAGCCTCTGCGTCTTCTAAGACTTGGCGTATGTTGCTCTCGGTCTGTTTAGTGTAGTCGCCTTGACTCAGTTTCCTGAGAATAAAAGGCAAAGAGTCCAGCAGGTGTAATTTGATTTGGCGATCCCAGGGCATAATGTTGAAGCTGTAAATGTCTTTTTCCGCATTCGGTCTATGAAAATCTCTTGACGAAAGAAGATAGATATTCTTATCCGGCTGCCTCATCTTTATATTGTCCACAGTAGTGAGAGTCAAGGACTGAAGGCCCTTATTGAAGAGGTGAAAGCCGAGCAGGATTATATTTCCTTTTGTTGATTGTTTCCTGGTCTTGTTCTTTTTAATCCCGCGACTCATGACGTCTTTTAAGACTGCGTTCGCCAGCACAGTAGCCAGTAATGCTATCTTGCCCACCTCTTTCACTTTCGTTTCTGCTCTTGCCAGAAGCAGATATAGTCTTGTTCTCACAAAATTGTAATTCTTGCCCCACTCAGTCAATCTCTCTAACCTTGACAGACGCCATTTGGCACGCCTATCAACTATGTGAGCGATACTAGAGTCCTGGGGTAGCTTGCTTTTTGTGACAAAGATCCTCGCATACTCCAGATTATCCTTCTTACTCCCCAAGAATTGGGACTTTCTTATGGCTTCTATGCTCTCTTTTTCGAGTATGAAAAGATGTGAATACCTGTTGAATACGTCGTTTCCTCTAGGAGTTCTAATTATTACGCTGGATTTTCCAAGAAAGTCATCCTTTCCTTCTACAAAACAGTCTCCAAATGAGATGTCAGCCAGCTGATTTAGCCTGTCAGTGCAAAAAAGGCACCTTTTCAGGTTGAAGAGCGGGTTCAACCGCATTCTCACGCTTCTATCTATAATCAGCTGTCTGCCCGAACTGAAATATGCTTTTGAGTGCCCCGGCCATCCATACTTATCTTTTGTCCTGAACTCGAATTTCACCAGCTTCTCATTTCTCCTCGCATATGCATCTTCGATGTAACGAATGAAGTTGAAATTGAGGGTCCTTGAGCAGAATAACCCCAAGAAAAGGACTCTTTCTTCTGATATCTGCCTCCTTTTCATATATTCCTTTATTCCATATATCTGACAGGGCGTGCCCACCAATATATACCTTAGCTCTTTCCTCTCCTCCAGTGTCTGTATCACGTTGTACACAGAAGTCGGGATATACTTAGATCGGGCAGAATTCAATATATCTTGAACTTCGTTCGTGGCCTCTAACCGGGCTGGTTTACCATCAAATGTATCGAAGGGTATTACGAAGGCAGCGTCAAATTCGTTGGCCTTTATTAGCTCAATGAGGAGAGCAGAAATCAGCCCTCCGCTTGTTGAATTCTTCCTGATGTCTAGCTCTCTGCTATGTGCGGTGTAGATTGCTGACCATGGACCATCAAACATAGCACCGGACGTCTTCTGTTTTAGCAGTCCGAAAGGGTCCAGGTGAATACCGGGACACAGTTCTGCACATAGCTCGCAGTTCGTGCATTTAGCGTAGTCGATTTGGGGAAGAAACTGGCCACCTGCATTCTCCATGATGATGGCATCTTCAGGACAAGCCGCTGCGCATATCTCGCAGGAAACACACAAGCCTAAGTCCCCCGTCTGCATTACATCTGACTTGTTAATCCTATCTGCCTTCAATATCATAATTCTCTTATTCCGATTGTTACCTGGCTGTTATTTCCAACCAGGCTTCACGAAAGGCTCTCGCCCCTGCCTCAATACCTTCGGGGTGGGTGTCCAATGCTGTCGCGGCGATAATCATAAAATCTGTACCGCCAATGGCCGCAAGGTATTGCCTGAGATGGCTTGCACGCTTGCCGCCGGCTATGATTGGCAGTGACGGTTGGATATCACCCAGCGAGCCAATACAGGCTGAAAGACAATCTTTTGCCTCACCCTGGTCTATGTAATCAGTGGCGAAATCCCCGGGCAGCATAATCATATCGGCACCGGAGATACGCTGCATTTTGAAGTGTAACGCATGGCTGACTCCAAACCTCGGGTGTCTGCACAAAGCATCATGCCATGAATTATGACAAAGCACCGCCAGGCCTGTCCTCTGAGCTATTTCGCCAGCGATTTCAAACCCTTGTAGTAGCGTGGACACAAGGACTGCGTTGGCACCGACTTCAGCAGCGGCGTCTGCTAGCTCGAGGGTTCGGAGGGGGGAGGCAATTATATTGGCGATATAGTATTTCCTTTCTCCTGTTTCATCCTCCATTCGTCTCACCAGATTGACCATCATCTTGATTCTAGCCGTAAAAGGAGATAGTGGAGTGTCGCAGGTGAGTTCATCGTCCTTGATTGCATCAAACCCCCCTCTGAGAACAGCTTCGTTTATTTTAAGCATCATCTCCGTGGTTAAGCCGACGGCGGGACGGGTAGAGCGGCAGAAGATAGGCCTGTTTTCAGTTTGTAATTGGCTCTTAACCCCTGGGATACCATATCTCGGCCCGGAAAGCTGGCTTAGAAAGGACTTTGGAGCATCTATGTCCAACAGTTTCAGAGCATTGAGGAAGCCCAGCCGATGTAACTCCCCGCCGGCAGCACTCCAAAGATTGGTAAGACTGGGCCCAAAGTTGGCTATAGGGAAAGAAATCTTGGCATTGGCACACCAATAGCCCTCTTCACGATAGACTCCTGTGCTATACACAGGAATGCTCAGTCTGTAGAAAGGAAGCGTAGTATTCGTCGTCTCACCAAGAAGCTGCACCGAAGTAACCCGTGCCGTGTAGGGCGAGAGGTTATATGCCGGATCTATGCTGGCAATGCCTCCGCTGATTAAGGCACTTTGTTCCTTTGCCATGGCAACAGCTGTTATTTCAGGAGAAATAGCACTCTCGAAATAGTATGTGGCTTCAACGTACTTGTTGGGATCGAGGCCGTCATGCCATATATACAGTTGGATATCCTCGTTGTCAAGAGACTCGGAACCCATTAGCCCTCCTCATTTCTTCTGTTGTTGCATCAAGGGTGCAACCACTTTACTTGCTATCTCCCAGTCGAGGGGAGATGTAATCTTAATATTGGTATCCTCACCTTCCACCGCGGCCACTTTGACCCCCAAGCGTAGTGTGAGCTCCCAAGTAGTCTGATCTTCAATTTCACTCTCAAAGGCGTTCTTATAGGCTTGTTGGAGAATGTCATGGTGAAAAGCTTGGGGAGATTGGGGTACTATGGCCTCGTGGCTGGGGACAGGGGAGGTCACAAAGCCACCTTCGAGACGTGCAAACGGGATCAACGCTGTCGTAAAGGCTATCGCTGCACCATGTCTTCTTGCCTCATCAATCACCCTCATTACTAGCGCAGTGCTGGCAAAAGGGCGATTGCCATCGTGGATAAGAATTATCCTCTCAGCGCATTTTTGGAGAAGGATATATATCGTAGACTGACGAGACGCTCCACCGGGGTAAACCTCAGCAACACCACCCAACTCGGAAATTGCTTTATCTATATAGCTGTGTGGTACTCCCACCAGCACTCTGCCAACGCAAGTGGTAAGCGTGTTCACTACCCTATTCACCAAGCTGATTCCCCCGATGCTGAGGAAGGCTTTGGGTCCCAATCCTAATCTTTTGCCTAGCCCGGCTGCCGGAACTAGAGCCGCAACATCTTTGTTGAAAGTGTTCACCATCTGTAGAGACTGTTACCTCGGATTTGCCATGTCTATTTCGTCCTTATCAGTACTACGAAGCAAGTTGATCCTTCTTGAGAGAGGCGAGTAAATTCTTATTAAAAAGTGTTTCAACCTTGGGCGAGATTCCAACCGAAAACTAAGATGGCTACCAACAGACCATGGAAGTGATAGGACATTGCTCACCATTGCCGTCGCCTTGTTCACCGGCTTGCGCAATGCCACGCTGTTCCAGCTTGTGGTAACCCAGACATCTTCCGGCTTGGGAGTAACAAGTGCTCTTACTTTATCTGCTATCCTTTCGGCGGCATGTCCGTCAAGAAGGTCCCCGAAAACTCTGTCTCGATAGTAAGCTCGTATCTCAGACTTCTCCTTGGGATTCTCCAGTGAACTGACCACTGCACCTTTAAGCTCACTAACATGATTGATCTGGATACCCACGTCGCGCCAAGCCCATTCGGGTCCTTCTGGGTCAAAGGACACTCTATCATTGAACCGCTGCGGATTATTGACAAGAATTATGGGCCGATCCAGCGCCAGGAAGTAAAATATTACGCTCGAAGCGTCCGAAAGTAGTATATCGGCCAACCGAAAATACTCATAGATATCTTCATTGCAGTCCAACAGTAAAGTGCGCTCGCTTTGACTGGCAGCCTCTTTCCATTTTGACATAATTCTCGGGAAGACTTTGGGAATATGGGAATGGGGCTTGATTATAATATTGATGTCCGGCACAGATTGCCTAATCCTGGCGATCCATTCCTCTCCCAGTATCTCTATTGAAGTCATAAGCTTATTCCAGGTTGGAGCATAGAGGAGCGTCGCTTTTCCTCCAGAAAAACCGTCTGGAACCTTTATACTCTTTCTGGTGGCGTCGGGATTGAGGACGCCATCCATCGGTGGGAAACCTGTTACCCAATAACCCAGCCGTGGGTTCCAACCTCTTCCTATGTATTCATCACGTAGCCATTCACTGGATACACAGCTGAAATCAGACCCCATAATACACTTACTCAGCCAATTCTTACTGGCGAAGCCATGCCTTACCCATACTATTATGGTGTTCGGTAAGGGTGGTCGGTAGAGACCGTATTGACCATCAGCCACGAGAAGAATTTGGGGTCTGAAGGCAAGGATAGAATTCAATTCTTTCGTCATGAGGCAAGGGAATTCCTCTTTAAGTATCTGGTAAACGGGCTCGAGCATTGGACGATAGAGGTCATGGGCCAGGTGAAATCCGATGCGTACTGACTCCCTACTAACTCCACTTGCAGACAAAGAAAACTGCTCCTAGAAGGTCAATCTCCGCAGAAGTCGTTGCCTATCGTCCTGCGGCATTACTGGTATAATGCATCTTGATGTTGGCCATTCCCTCTGCTCTTCTGCGGTGCTGCTCTGCAATTATTCTGGCAATTCTAACATTGGAAATGATGGTTGACAATACGGTTGTTGTGGTCATTAGAATCTCAGAGATATCACAGTACTCTTGGGATCCAGCTGCAACTCTTAGCGGGTTGTTGCCCTACCACCACGTTGGACCCTTTTCACCTCTACCAAGCCGGCATTCGTTGCCCAAGCTCCTCCAGGGGAGTGGGCATCAGCAGTTAGTGTGTTGGCACAGCCACCCCGATCTATTCCATGGTCATCAATGTCAAACCAAGCTCCCTCGGCGATGTCTATCACCCCAGGCATTATCCTCTCAGTAACCTTGGCCTGTATGAGCACTTTGCCGCGATCGTTGAAAACAAGAACCGCGTCGCCGTCGGAGATGCCGCGTTTCTGGGCATCCAATGTGTTGATCCAAACCCGTCTCGGTTCCGCCTCTTCCAACCATGGTACTTTCTCCAAAGTGCTGTGAGTCGCTATCTTATAGTGGGTGGTCATGAGTTGCAGCGGATATCTCTTTGCCAAACGGTCTTCATAGCCTTCAGGTGTTGGTATATATTTAGGAATAGGCGGAATCTGGCGGTTGTTCATCTCTGCCAGGTGTTCGCAGTAAATCTCAATCTTGCCTGAGAGGGTTGGGAAGGGATTACCAACGGGATTTTCGACCTGCTCTCTGAAGGCCACGAAAGGACTGGGCTCTTTGATCTTAACCATCCCCTTTTCCTTAAACTCCGTGAAGGATGGGATGTCACCAGTGCCCTCAGCCACCGTTCTCAGCCAGTCTTCTTCAGTCCGGCCGTCGTCGTACTCGATGATGCCCAGACGAGGTGCAAGCTCCATGCATATTTCACGGTCCGACTTAGACTCCCACATCGAGTCTATGGTCTTGTTCATGTAGAGGTAGTAGGGCGCACCGCACCAAGGGGTGACCATATCCTCCCTCTCCATAAAAGTATTTACTGGTAGGAGTATGTCGGCGAACTTTGCCGTGGGCGTCATTCTCTGTTCATGAACGATGATGAACTCCATGGTTTTGAACGCAGCGATGCCTTGGTTGACGTTAGGAGAGGAACAGAGCGGGTTTGCACACACAATATATGCCAGCTTGGGATCGCAAGGGTAGCCCCCAGCCTTGCCTCGTAGTATCGCGTCATAGACCTTGGTGTTATGGATACGGGCACTGGTTGGATTCCCAGCCCCACGTAGCTTGTATAGGCTATTCCGTCGGGGTAATTTTCCCTCCTCGACAGGGTTGCGTCCTACCCTGGGCATACCCACACCTCGGCTTTGGAAGGCACGCATGAAGCCACCGGCGTAGCCTCCGCTTTTGCCCACGTTACCAGTCATGGCGATGATGGCATTGGCAGCCCGACTGAACTGCTCTCCCATAGCGTTTCGGGCCGGTCCCCATCCTGGTATTAGCGCCGCTGGCTTTGTGAGGGCATATTCAACAGCTAGCCTCTCAATGGTTGCCTGTGGCACGCCGGTTATTTCTTGTGCCCAGACTGGTGTTTTAGGTAAGCCATCCTCTGCCCCCGTGACATAGTCTTGGAAATTGCCAAAACCGGTAGTATAGGTGTCTAGGAACTCCTGGTTATGGATGTTGTCCCTGATCATGACGTACGCCATCGCCATGAGCATTGCCGTATCCGTACCGGGTCTAATGGGGATCCATTCATCTGCCAAAACGGCAATCGACTCGGTGAGACGAGGATCGATGCCGACGATCTTGATCCCTTTTTCTTTGGCCTTGATCAGGGTAAAGGTCGTACTGGTGTCCCATATTGTCGCTGCTGGATTCCAGCCCCACATGATGATCAGGTGCGAGTTAAGCAAATCTTGGCGTGAGCTACCTGTCGTCAGAGTACCATATGTAGCCATTGAGGCAAAAAGAGCACCCTCAAAGGAGGGGATCCCCCAGGTTCTGGTGAAGCCGCCAAAGAGGGTCAGCAACTGATTAACCGCCGCCGGGCTATGCAAGATTGACTGATTTCCCCCGCTAGCAAGCAATAAAATGCTGGCATTACCGTGGATCTTCTTGACTCGTATCAGTTCCCTGGCTACGCTATCCAGGGCCTCGTCCCAGGTTATCCTCTCAAACCGACCCTCTCCTCGCGCGCCAGTTCTTTTCATCGGATATCTGAGGCGGTCGGGAGCGTAGACCCGTTGGCGATAGGCCCGTCCTCTAGCACAAGCTCTCAGTTGAGGCTCATCGCCACTATCTGTCTCTATCCTGATGATCTTATTTCCCTCAACATAGACCTTGAGCATACATCGCCCGCCACAGTCATGACTGCAGCTTGTGAGAACTGTTCGGGTTCTGTCCACTATATTGCCTCCTCCGGGGTCGGGATCTGCATGAACCGTAATCTCCCATGCCAATCGTTTCCGCTATGTTAGGATAGTTGTTGGTTGTGCGTCAATGCCCGTAAAGAGTGATGCTAAATCAGCAACATGGGCTTATGCATGGCCTAAGCCTATCGCGAACGAAAGTCCAAAACATGCAGTTGGAGTAATAGAAGCCTATTTTGTTACTTAACCGAACATTAGTCTATGGTAGTATATGGAATAGATGACAAAGATGGCTCCGAATAAAATAGCATACCGCCTAGTTTACCAACGACTTGCCCACTATTTTTAACTATTTGACTCCCCAAGTAGATTTTGATAACTAATAGAAAGTAAGAGCGAAGACAAGTCTGAAAGTTTTGCCTATTGTCACCCCAGCTCCACCATTGTGGACAAAAGGTAAAACTTTTTTCGATGACATTTCCGCTGGTGTTCTAACCAAAGATTGTGCACGATTTTGCCTTAATAAGATTGGGAGGCCATCGCGGTATCTTCTATCTTGCGTTAAACATGTAACAACCTGATGAATTGTGCAGTGACGGCGGATAATTTAGAATGATAGAAATTTATGGTATTGGAGGTAACAAAGGATGTCAAATATTGAATATACTATCCTTGAATCTTGGCCTATGTTGAAAGAAGACTTGATCAGTTTCTTAAGCGACACTGATGCATGGGTAATAGCTGAATTAAAGAAAGCATGTGAGACTCAGGATTGGGATAAAATTAGCAATGTGATTGATGTGATGGATTCAATCCATAATCTATCGCACTCACATTAACCAAACTTGGCAAAAGACGGTGATTGTGTTGGGCCTTCCCTAGATAACATTCTGTTTAATTTTTGTTCAGGCTAGGCTGCCATAATCACGCGTCATTAATACTCCTATACAAAAGGCTGATCTGTAGTTTACTTGTGGTTGGAATGCTTCATGCGGGATATAATATAGACAACGAGGTTATTGGCTTTCATTAATCGGCGGGCAAGAGAATGCGCATCGAAAGCAGCGGACAAATCGAACACTTAGGAGCAGTAAGAATTCACCCTGTGCGCCGTGTCTTGGAGCTTGACTCCGGCACTAGAATCCCATCCCAGATTAAGGAAAGCGTGGGGCCCCAGAGAATTGAGCGGGATGTTATTGCCGGTATTCAGCAAAAGCTGGCTATTGTTCTGCCGATAAGGGACGAGGACCTGAAAGTCTTCGAAGGCGTACTGAGTGGCATCCCGCACGATTGTCTAATGATTGTAATTTCTAACAGCCAGCGGGGAGAGATTGACAATCTGAAGAAAGAACAGGAAATCCTGGACCGATTCTGCACAGCCACCAAGAGAAATGCCATTATCATTCACCAGAAAGACACTCGCTTGGGAGAAGCGCTGGCTGATTGTGGATACAGCCAAGTCCTTGATGAGAAGGGGCTGGTAGGAAGTGGCAAGGCAGAGGGCATGATTATTGGCATTCTGTTGGCCCTGATACTAGGCAAGGAATACGTTGGATTCATTGACACAGATAACTACATTCCCGGGGCTGTATGGGAGTATGCCCAGCATTATGCCGTTGGATTCGGCCTTTCCAATTCGCCGTATGCCATGACACGTATTCTTTGGCGGTACAAGCCCAAGATTTCCGGCGAGCTGTACTTCAAGAAATGGGGGCGGGTATCTGAAATAACAAACAGGTACATAAATCATTTCATTTCCACCAAGAGCAAGTTTGAGACTGATGTTATCAAGACCGCCAATGCTGGAGAACATGCCATGAGCCTGCAACTAGCAAAGAGACTAGCCTATGCGACCGGCTATGGTGTTGAAACGCAAGAGTTGATGTCTATCTTCGAGCAGTTTTCAGGCCTGTTACCTATAGTCGACAAGACGGTGGCGGAAAAGGGCGTTGATATAATTCAGACGGAGACAGTCAACCCTCATATCCACGAGGAGAGAGGCGAAGAGCACCTGGTTCAGGATATGCTTGTGCCCAGTCTATCAGTGATCTACCACAATCCGCTATGTGAGGATACCACCAGGCAATTGATAGCCAAGCAACTGGTGGAACTGGAATGCATTACACGGGGTGGAGAGGTGCCGCAATTGAGAATGCTACCGCCCCCGGAGACTGCAGACACCCGGAAGTTTACCAGCATTATGGACAGGTATCTTAGCGACTATTCCGTGCCAAAAGGCTGGCCGCCGGTGGCGAGACTGCCATCAGCAGCCAGCAAAGCAAAAGGGGTTACGAAGCTGGTCTTTACCGACCTCGATGGCACTTTGCTTCACCCGGTCAGCTATTCGTATGCGGCGGCACTTGATTCCGTACGAAAGTTGCAGGGTGCAAGAATCCCGATAGTGTTCTGCTCTGCTAAGACGATGGCGGAGCAACAGGTCTACCGGCGAGAACTTGATATTAAGGACCCGTTTATTATCGAGAATGGGGCGGCTATCGTAGTGCCGAAAGACTACTTCCGCTTCCCCTTCTCTTTCAGCAGAGTAATTGATGACTACTTTGTTATTGAACTTGGAGTCCCCTATGAGGAAATAAGGAACAGGCTGGGAATGCTAAGTGAGGAACACAAAGCTAAAGTCACTTTCTTCGGCGACCTCAGCACTGAGGAGGTGTCCAAGGTGACTGGCTTGAACTTGTTGATGGCAAGACTTGCCAAGCAGAGAGAGTACAGTGAAACGGTAATAATAGAAGGGGACAAGAAGCACCTGGAATCAACCTTGGCAGCCATAAAAGAGGCAGGACTTAGTTACACCTTTGGAGGGAAGTTCTACGAGGTGTACTTGGGTGGTGATAAGGGCAAGGCAGTCAAAATCATGACGGAGCTTTTCAAGCTCAACTTTGGCGATGTGTACACGACCGGTATCGGGGACAGCTTGAATGATGTTGAGATGCTGGCTGCTGTGGATTTGCCAATACTAGTGCAGAAGGTGGATAACCGTTGGAACAAGCTAAGCGTTAAGAATTTGAGACGTGTCACCGGCATTGGTCCAGAAGGGTGGGCTAAGGCAGCTTCAGAGATATTGGACAATAGCAATCAAAAGAAAAAGAAGTAGTACCAGATGCCAAGGGTCCTGGAGTCCTCCTCATAGCCTTTCGCCTGCAGATTCTGAGCCGCCAGTATATCTGGCGGCACCACTTGGCGTTTTGGGTGACGAAATGGAACCAGGATACGTTGCGCTATACCGCTCCGGTGAATTGGAGGCTCGTGCGCAAGCACTCGAGGCTCGGCTGGCCTCCTGCGATATTTGCCCCAGGGAATGTCGGGTCAATCGGTTACAAAATGAACCGGGTTACTGCCATTCAGGCCATCTCCTCATAGTCTCGGCGGTCTGTGTTCATCAGGGTGAGGAACCAGCTATTTCAGGGACCAGGGGATCAGGCACGGTTTTCTTTGGCAATTGTAATATGAGATGCGTTTATTGCCAGAACTACCAGATAAGCCAGAACTGGAAGAAGCAAAAATCAAAGGAGATGGACTGCCATACCCTGGCTGAAAGGATGCTCTACCTTCAGGATGAACTGGGCTGCCACAATATCAATTTCGTCTCGCCATCCCATTTTGTTCCCCAGCTCGTTCAGGCAGTTCTGGAAGCAGTGCCTATGGGGCTTCGAGTGCCACTGGTCTACAACACCAGCGGCTACGATTCTGTCCCTTCACTAAGAGAGCTCGATGGCATAATAAGTATTTACCTGCCTGATTTAAGGTATGCCTGTGACAAATGGGCTAGGAAGTTCTCTCATGCCCCGGATTATGTGGCACAGGCCCGTCAAGCTATTAGAGAGATGCATCGACAGGTTGGAGATCTGGTGGTAGATGAATCTGGGTCGGCACAAAAGGGACTGATAGTGCGCCATCTTATTCTTCCCAACGACCTTGCAGGCAGTGAGGAATCGCTAAGCTGGCTTGTTCGGGAGCTTTCTCCCACGGTGACCCTCAGCGTGATGTCTCAATACATGCCGGTGCACCGGGCAGCACGAATACCGCCGCTTTCGCGGACGATCTCAGTCGAAGAGTATGAAACGGTTCTCCGGCTGCTAACTAACTTGGAAGTAGAAAACGGCTGGGTGCAGGAGATGGGTGCGGCAGAAGAGTATCTCCCTGATTTTGAACGGGAAGGTCACCCTTTCTCTCCAGTTCCTGAGGGAATATAGGACTTTATACCTGGAAAAGTATTCCATGACTACTAGAGGCGGACTAAATGTGGAAGCGTAGGCTCCATCTCGTAGCTTTTCTGGCCATCGTTTTTGCTGCATCTGGCTGTGGCGCTGGACCCAGGGATGTCCAGGCTTGCCTTAATGAGGAGTTCTCTCTGTCTATGGGTCAACGTGCTTTGATTGAGGGAGAGAGTCTGGGAATCAGGTTTGAGGAGGTGACAGAAGATAGCCGCTGCCCGAGAGGGGTGACCTGTATTTGGGCGGGCAGGGTCACTTGCATGGTTGAAATCACTCAATCAGGTTCGTCGTACCGCATGGCACTGACCGAGCCCGGCCTGTCCGACGAATAATCCAGGGAGAGCTACGAAGGATATGAGCTCGCTTTTCACGTGACCCCTTATCCTGAAGAAGTCAAGAAAATAGCCAGTGATACATACCGTTTGCAGCTGATTATCAGCAGGGTGCCCAAGATGATTCGTAGCCCAGCGGCCACAAATAACCCACTCCGTCTAATTGGTCAGGCCAAGCTAATATAGGCCCAGTTGACTATGTGTGGATCTTGGAGTTGGGGTGCTCTGAGGTCACAAGAATAAGAGAAGGCTATGTAGCGAGACCAAAGGCTAGAATAAAAGTTCTTCGTTCTGTCCACTGAGGCCCACCAGAGATAATTTCTTTAATCCAACCAATAGCTGGCTTATCGTAACTTACACAGCCAGCAAGGCGATGGCGATTTTTCCTTGTCGCTTAGGGCTAAGTCCTATATTTTGCCAAAACGGCGCTGGCGACGTATGTATTCAGAAAGTGCTTCCTCAACGTCTTTATGACCAAAATCAGGCCATAATACTGGGGTGAAGTAAAGTTCACTATAGGCAGCCTGCCAGAGAAGAAAATTGCTCAAGCGGCTCTCACCGCCAGTGCGTATGAGCAGGTCGGGGTCAGGGATATTGGCGGTATACAGGTATTGCGCGAACACTGATTCATCTACGTTGCTGTCAGGAATCCCAGCATCGGTGATATTCTTGGCTGCCTGGACGATTTCATCACGTCCACCATAATCAAAAGCAAGGCAAAGTGTAAGCCCGGTATTGTTTTTGGTTAGTTCGACTGCCGCCTTTATTTTTTTCCTTAATTTCGGAGAGAGCCTATCCAGTCTGCCAAGATGTATCAGTCGGATATTTTCTTGATGAAAAGCCTGAGTCTTTTGGTCGATCTTCTTTGCTAGAAGAGTAAGTAGGCCTCTGACCTCGATCCTAGGCCGATTCCAATTCTCGGTGGAGAACATATAAAGGGTCAGGTATTTTACTCCATAATCGGCAAAGATCTTCACCACCGGATGAATATTCTCACTGCCAGCATTGTGTCCGGCAGGCCTGGGTAAACGATGTTTCTTTGCCCATCTGCCGTTGCCATCCATGATAATGGCCACATGCTGAGGAGGGTAATTTGCCTGGGTCATGGACTAGCCTCACGGGAAAGGAGATTTCGGATTCTCGGCAGAGGATGGGCTGAGCTAGGTCTCAGGCTAGCCAGAATTAATCTGCTGTGCCAATCGAAGGAAAAATCACTTGAGTTGATTAACCGCCCAGCCAAGCTGCTAGAATCGAGCATATTGAATATTGCTTCAATCTGGCGGTCGCTAAGTCTGGCATAAGCCCATCTGGCCCAGTAGCCATGGGAGAGTTCCTTGCCCATTTTTGCCTTCCATTGCTTTTGATAGTGCCCAAGTCGTTCTGCCGTTAAATTGTCACTGCTGAGAGCTTCATTGAGCACATTGGCGGCTATCTGGGCACCAAGATGCCCAAAGTATATTCCCCCGCCGGTAGTTGGTTTTACCTGCCCGGCAGCATCGCCAATAACGAGTACCCTGTCTCCGTAGCTACGGGATAAGGTTCCTAAGGGGATAGCCCTTTGCCTAATTTCCACCTCCTGACTCATTATTCTACCTTGGCAAAAAGGGGTGAGAAGGAATTTTTGCAGATGTAGCTTGGCCTGCGATTTTGATAAAAGTCCCACGTATGCTTTATTCGTTGAAATAGGCACAAGCCAGGCAAACGAACCTGGCGCTATTTTCTTACCAAAGTATACTTCGGGTTCATCAACCTTTTTCGCTTCGACTTCTGCCTGAGCACCGATGAGGAAACTCCTTATTTTGCCCAGACCTAGGGTCTGGGTGAGCTTAGGCCTAAATCCATTAGCTAGGACTACAGCTCTGGCAGTGAATATCTCCCTGGCACCGGAGCATAAAATCTCAGCTTGTATGCTGTCCTTCCCAAGAGTGATGTCGATGACTTGGGAGGAGAAGAAATAGTGTGCTCCTCGGGATTGGGCTTTGGAGGCTATCGCTTTATCAAATAAGAGCCGATCGACAATATAGGCCTGAAGATTTTCAGTTTGCAGTCTTAAGCATCTTCCCGAAGGGGAGAAAAACTTTCCTGAGTTTGCCTTGGTTAATAGCACGTCTGCGCTGATGCCAAAGGAATCGAAACATTGAGTGCTGATTATTCCAGAGCAACAGACATCGAGTCCCGGCGCACTTTTCTGTTCAAAAACAGCCACATCGTGGCCTACCGAGGATAGTTCATAGGCAGCATAGCTTCCGGCTGGCCCTGCTCCCACTATAATGACATCGTAAAATTGGCCTGACAATTCAGTGCCACCTTCCTGGGTTTCCACCAGTCAAGGCTATTATATAATGTTAGTATGATTGAAGATAGATTTTAATTACTTCGCTTTGGGGGGGGGTGTTGCTATTGAAACAAAGCTACGATGTAGTCGTTGTTGGTGCTGGTCCTGCCGGGGCAACACTCGCTTACGAGCTGGCAAGGAAGGGGATTGAAGCACTACTTTTGGAAAAGGAGCGGTTGCCGAGGTATAAGTGTTGTGCCGGTGGAGTTACTGCCAAGGCTGCTAAACTCCTGGATTTCGATATCTCCGAGGTGGCGGAAGATGTAATTTATGAGGTTGACTTCACTTTTAATCTCGGCCGTCCATATCTGGGACAGCATGATCAGCCACTTATATATACGGTGATGCGTGATGCATTTGACCATTTTTTAGTCAAGAAGGCGCAACAACTGGGAGCTGTGCTTATCGCTGAACAAAAAGTGATAGAAATACGGGTAAAAGCTGAGTGGGTTGAGATTTCTACCGCTGAGAGTATTTTTCGCTCCCGTCTTGTGGTAGGAGCCGATGGGGCTTACAGCGTAGTGGCGAGAGAACTAGGTATGAAAAGGAACATCGAATATGTCGTGGGGATAGAGTCAGAACTCGTTGTGCCTGACGAAGAGTTAGTAAAATGGAGGTCGCGGGCCCAGATGGACTTGGGGTGTATGCTGGGGGGTTATTCCTGGGTGTTCCCCAAGCGTAATCATATCTCCGTTGGAGTGGGATGTCCTATCTCCAAGGCAGAGAACTTGAACCATCACCACACCAAGTTTCTAAACTTGCTTAGTATCGGTAGTTATACTATCGCGGGTTCTGGCAACCACTTGATACCAACGTGTACAAGAGGTAGCCTTGTCCTGCAAGATAAGGCTTTGCTTCTTGGGGATGCGGCTGGGCTTGTTGACCCATTGACGGGAGAGGGAATTTATAACGCCATCCAGAGTGCCCAGCTTGCCGCACCAGTGATTGAGAACTTCTTAGTGAGGGAAAAAGTGGGGTTGCAGGGTTACCAGCAGGCTGTAGAGGAGAAAATAATGTCTGAATTGAGGATAGCGCGTGTGCTCTCAAGGATTTTGTTCCGCTTCCCTCATCTAGCGTTTAGAATGCTCAACCATAGTGATAGTGTATGGGGAGTTGGATGTGATTTGATGCTCGGCGAGATAAAGTATGCGGCTATCAAAGAAAGGATGGGTGGATTTAAGGGCATATTTAACCGGTTGTTTCGAGTTTAGCTTCCTGATAGAATTTATGGGCTAGAGAGGGCGGATAGACCTGCTCCAAAGCGACCAAGATTGTAATCAAAATCGCTCTGGCTTGTCACTTTTCACCTACGACTTCTTGCTTAGAACTTTTCAGCTATTGATTTTTACCCTTTTAGATATTAATCTTTAACCATTAAATTATCGCTCCTTAGGCTTTATGTTCGTACAAAGGAATTAAGGGACTTAATGATAACTACTTCAATGAGTAGACAGGATATTAGGAAAAGGAGCCTGTTTAGTATTAAGGATGTCAGGGGTAGAATAGGTGGGGAAGATGATATTGGTGACGATCAGTGAGCGTAGTAGCTGGCGTATTTGTTAGACTTTTGGCTCACTATCTGATGAAGGGCAACACAAGTAAAGTACTTAGTATAGGAGATTAAGATGCCTGGGATATTAGACAAAATCAACAGTCCCAGTAATGTTAAGAGTCTGAGCCAAGGTGAACTGGTTGAACTTTGTTCTGAGCTTAGGGAGTTATTGATAAGGATGGTTTGTGAAAACGGAGGACACCTCGCATCCAACCTGGGAGCGGTGGAACTCACTGTTGCTTTGCATCGGGTATTTGACAGCCCAAAAGACAAGATAGTCTGGGATGTAGGACACCAAAGTTACATTCATAAGCTATTGACGGGAAGAAGGAAGCAATTTCTCTCTCTGCGCCAGTATCAAGGACTATCAGGGTTTCCCGATAGAGATGAAAGTCCTCACGATGCTTTCACTGCAGGGCATGGCGGCACCTCTATATCAGCAGCTTTGGGCATGGCCCTCGCTCGTGACCTTGTCCATGGTGATCACCATGTGGTAGCTGTTATCGGCGATGGATGCCTTACCTGTGGTATGGCTTACGAAGCGCTGAATCACGCCGGGCATTTGGGCAAAAGACTTGTTGTGGTGCTCAATGACAATGGCATGTCTATATCGCCCACAGTGGGGGCGATCGCCAAGCGTCTGAATGTGGTGCGCACGAGCCATCGCTATAAGAAGGCCAAGGAACGGACAGGACAGTTGCTGTCTTTCCTGCCTGGAGGAAAGAGGCTGTACTGGGCACTGGACCGGCTTAAGGAAGGGGCCAAGGCAGTAGTCATGCCCACCATGATATGGGAACAACTTGGCTTTACTTATTTAGGTCCTATAGATGGTCACAACGTTGGCGAATTGGAAACAGCTCTAACTCAAGCCAAGAATTACTGCAAACCGGTCATTGTCCATGTCTTGACTACTAAGGGCAGGGGTTACAAACCAGCAGAGGATGATCCCACTGAGTTCCACGGGCTATCCCCTGAAAGCGGGCCATTGGGCACGATACCTACTTATAGTCAGGTATTTGCTCAAACGGTTGCTAGAGTAATTAGGGGCAATCCCAGGGTAGTGGTGATAACCGCTGCTATGGTTGAAGGGAATGGCCTATCTTCGATGGCCAAAGAGTTACCTCAGCGTATCTACGATGTAGGAATTTCCGAGCAGCACGCAGTTACTTTAGCTGCCGGGCTAGCTACTCAAGGTTTCATACCCATTGTGGCTATATATTCCACATTCTTGCAACGTGCCTTCGACCAAATATTGCATGATGTTTGTCTCCCCAATCTGCCTGTTATTTTTGCCCTGGATCGGAGCGGCATTGTCGGGGAAGACGGCAAAACACATCAAGGAATATTTGATTTGTCTTATCTTAATTTGATGCCTAATATGGTCATTTGTGCACCTAAGGACGGTAATGAACTTCAAAACCTGCTCTATACTGCCTTGAATACCGAGCATCCCATGGCAATTCGTTATCCTCGAGGTCAGGGAATAGGCGTTCCCTTAGTCACCGATCTTCATCACCTACCTATAGGCAAAGCTGAGATAATGAAGAAAGGTAAAGACATGACCATAATAGCCATCGGTTCCACCGTCATGCCTTCTCTTGAAGCAGCGGAGCAGTTAGCTTTTTGGGGCATTAATGCTATGGTCGTTAATGCCCGATTCGCTAAGCCCTTGGATAATGAGCTCATTTTGGATGTGGCTAACTATACTAAGAAGATAGTCATAATAGAGGAAAATGTTCTTAGCGGCGGTTTTGGTGCTGCAGTGCTGGAACTGATGGAAAAAGCGGGAGCCTCCGGTGTCAAAGTGAAGCGATTGGGCATTCCCGACGAATTCGTAACCCATGGAAAGCAAGATTCTCTTCGCCGTGTCTATCATCTTGATGCCTTGGGAATAGCTAGGGAATGCGCTGATTTCTTAGCTCACCCTCTAAGTGGCCTTAATGCCAAGGAGTTTGTTAAGAGAGAGAAACATATCTTATATCCCGGATAACGGACAGCCTATTTGAAGCAGGATGAGTGTCCTTATGGGACAGGTCTCCTAACCTTCTCGAGTTTTCTTGTTAAGCTTCCTAGTGCTACCTCAAAATCGCCCAATGTATCATTTTTGCCTGCGAATTAAGATGTTATTCTCCCCTGAAGCTAACAACGGAGTTTGACAAATGGCTCGTTCTCTGCTATATTGCTTTGGTTTATTTAGGATATTGAACCGATAAATTGGGGGTATGCGATATGATCATCATAGGTGAAAACATACATGTCATAGCCAGGGAAGTCTCCACAGCGATAAGGGAAAGAGATGTCAAAGTAATTCAAGATTTGACTAAAGCTCAAGCTCAAGCTGGGGCTGATTATATTGACCTGAATGTTGGGCCCATGAAAAAAGACCCTGAAGAGAATATGCAATGGCTTGTCAGCACAGTTCAAGAAGTTACTGATTTGCCCTTATCTATAGATACTATGAATCCTGCTGCTATGGAGGCAGGCCTAAAAGCTTGCAAGGGAAGACCTTTGCTTAACTCTGCTTCGGGGAAGACCGACTCCAAGGAACAAATGCTTCCATTGGCGCAAAAATATAACTGCGATGTGGTGATTTCAGTGATAACTGATAAGGGGATGCCCCCAGATGTCGATTCCAAGATAGATAGCATTATGGGGACGGTGGAGTATGCCAATGAACTGGGGATTCCGAACGAGGACATTTGGGTTGACCCCATAATTCTTCCCGTGAGCACCGCTGGCGAGGGACAGGGGTTCGCTGTAGCTTGTTTGGAATTCATCAAGATACTAGAGGACGTTTTACCTGGTATTAAATCAACGGTAGGGCTTTCCAATATATCTAATGGTGTGCCAAATGAACTGAGGCCGCTTCTCAACCGCACATACTTAGTTATGCTTCAGAGGAATGGACTTTACTCTGCTATAGCTGACCCTCTGGACAAGGAGCTCGTGAGCTTAGTTAGAGGAGAGATGCCGGAAATTGTCAAGCTTATCGAGAGGACTATGGATGGAGAGGATATGGACCTCTCATCAATATCCCCCAAAGAGCTTGATTATGTTAAGACAGCCAAGGTCCTTATGGGAGAGACCCTTTACTCCGATGCCTGGCTTGAAAGTTAAGGAGGGCAAAGAATGGAATATAAAGCACCAGTTGAAGCGTATACCGGGGTAGTTAGGGAGATAACTATCGGGAAAGGAAAGAAGAGCTTAAAGATCGGGGGGGAGAACATGCTCCCCCTTCATTTTTTTGACCAGGGCTCAAATCCCAATCCAGCAAAGTTTGCCTTGGAAGTTCTGGATATGAAGCCCGAGGGTTGGCCAGAGCACGCGGTTGAGCCCTTAAAAGATGTAATTTCCGAGCCAGTTAAGTGGGCTAAGAAATGCCAGGACTTTGGTGTGGATGCCGTTTCTCTTTACCTTGTGAGTACCGATCCGGCGGTCAAGGATACTCCTGCTGACAAAGCCGCAGCGTTGGCTAAAGAAGTAGCCGAGGCGATAGATGTGCCGTTGATTATCTATGGTTCAGGTGATGAGGACAAAGACGCCGAGGTTCTTCCCAAGGTTGCCGAAGTATGCGATGGAATGAATCTTCTTATAGGTCCGGTGCTTAAGGAAAATTATGAGGTGGTGGGCAAAGCAATTCTGGACCATGGGCATGCAGCTATTGCTCAAAGCCCTCTGGACATCAATTTGCTTAAGGAGCTAAATGTGAAGCTCAGTAAGTTCTTTCCCCCAGATAGGATTGTGATTGACCCCTTATCTTCTGCATTGGGCTATGGCATGGAATATAGTTTCTCTTTAATGGAGCGGGTAAAGCAGATTGGAGTGATTACCAAAGACAGTATGACCATGATGCCCATGCTCGCCAATCTTGGAGATGAGTGCTGGAAGACAAAACAGGCCAAGGAAAACAAGGAACAAGGATTGCTTTGGGAAAGCATAACAGCGCTATCGCTTCTCATGGCTGGAGCGAATATTCTTATCTTAAGACACCCTGAGACATTGAAACTAGTAAAGGAAACAATAGGGGGGTAATGGAGATGGCACAGGTAAAAGAAGTAAAAGAATTAACTAGGAAACTAGAAGAGATTTATGAGAAAATAAAGGCGGGAATCGGCTGGGAGCCAGTTGGTCCCACACCTATGCCGGAAATTCCCGACCTCAGAAACTGGGATATGAGGCTTCTGAAAACGTATTCGACCTGGTATGCTCCCTTCTGTGATTTGTGTTGCTTTTGTACCTACGGTAAGTGTGACCTTACTGAGGGCAAAAGAGGCGCTTGCGGCATTGACATAGCCACGCAACAGGCCAGGGTCGTACTTCTAGCTTGTCTGATGGGATGCTCGGCTCATGCTGCTCATGGCGGGCATATTCTGGAGTACTTGATTGATAAGCATGGACCAGATAAGAAGATAGATTTGGGGCAGTCCATTGACCTTGAAGCACCAAATATAAGGACTGTTGTCGGCATAAAGCCCGAGACCTTGGGAGACCTTGTGATAGCTCTGGACTATGTCTTCAAGGAAATTGCCCACCTTCTTGATTCCACCCATACAGGGCAAGAAGGAAGCGCTCTGGACTACGAATCCAAGGCTTTACATGCGGGCATGCTGGACCACGTCGGCATGGAGGTAGCCGATATCGCTCAGATTGTGGGGTTAGGTTACCCTACTTCTGTTGCCGATACACCATTGGTGGAGATGGGATGGGGCGCAATAGATAAAAGCAAGCCGGTAATCTTAGTATCAGGGCACAATCCAGTTACGTCAACGGTATTGATTGACTACCTTCGAGAACACAAGCTTGAAGACCAGGTGGAGGTCTGTGGCGTATGCTGCACCGCATTGGAGACAACCAGGTATTCAGATAAAGCCAAGATTGTAGGTCCTCTTTCCCGCCAGCTTTTCTTCATGAGGTCAGGCATCCCTGACGTCATAATGAC
>Ga0180438_10001107_pt1 | contig 49023 bp, 65 predicted proteins | sample SS_ome_12_FD_132455 | JGI IMG/M metagenome (GOLD analysis project Ga0180438, IMG submission 132455) | Hypersaline lake sediment archaeal communities from the Salton Sea, California, USA - SS_3_D_2 metaG | ecosystem: Environmental > Aquatic > Non-marine Saline and Alkaline > Hypersaline >...
CTATTCGATTTATAGTAATGATTTCAAAAGAGTTTTTTGCTCGTTGGTTAAGCTATCTAATAGCTCCATCGGGTTATGATAGCCACGTTTGCCACTAACACCCGCAGAGATTCTTTTAACAGATGTTATCTGTCGTTGCAGGTCGAGCTTTTCTTTGATTAGACCCGCAAGCTCGATGTCCAGTCTTGCTAAGACTCGCCGTGCTTGGCGATACTTCGGCATTAGGACAGAGATTCTGAGGTCTAACTCAGCGATACGATTAGACATAGTTCTCTCCTCTCGTTGGTTGATATTGTGACAACTGCCCCTAGTCAAACCCACTAGCCACCTATAGTTTAGTCGTTTAGTTTGGCAAGTGCGGCTTTGCGCAATTCAGGGTCGAGGCCCTTGAGGAACTCAGCCAGGGTATTGAGCTTGTCCTCATCAGTCAGATACGCATCGCGGTTTTTAATGTCGCTAACACGAATCCGCAGGCCTTCTTGTTCTAGTCGTTCTAGGGTTGACTTATCGAGCGTTCGCATAGTGGCCTGCATCGCAACCCTTGCAGATTGTCCACCTACGAGGTAGTCTCGATATTTCTTGAAATCGACGTCACAATCCATCGTCACTTCGATGACGTAGGTAGTAGTAGTGTTTGGCGAATCACCTACACTAACTTCCATTGTGAAGTTTGCTTCTAACCCTTCCCACCTAATTGTCTTGTCTATACTCGGCATAGTTCACCTTCCCTTCTAGGCAAGACTAGTGGGCTTGACTAGGAACAGTCGTCTAGTTGTCAAAGAGCAAGATTACTTTTATAGATCACCTCCTTTCCGAGCGTTTTTGATTTCATCATATCATAACTCACGAATTTGTCAAATCGAGCCTATTTTGCCAAATTATGAGACCCACCCCTAAGAAGGTGGTCGAAGGGGGAGATCGACCTCAAAACCACCCAAACAGTCACCCCTCCTAAACCTACCAACAAACACGGACACCAATGGACACCGCTTCGCAGCAATCACCACCTATGGTTAATTTTTAAACAAAGTTGGGCATTCTTCTATGGGTTTGGTGACAACGGACTAAAATGACATGGGAAGTTAAAGATCACTTTACAACTAATGAAAAATATGATATAAAGAACATATATAATGGGGAGGAATACTATCATGAAGTGCTTGCAAAACATACTTATTACCGTGTTAGCCCTACTAACAGCTGTTTGGTTAGAGGCTCTCTATGTTACCTCTGGGCCAATAACTGTCGCTTGGGACCATGATCCTATTGCTACCTCGACAGAGTTGAAGATGGAGTGGGTAAGTTCAAGCGGCTCTCGTCATATCTATGACCCTATAGAAGTCACCGGAGATCAAGCTGTGATCGAAAGACCACGAGGTGGCTTTTTTGTCGTTCATGGGAGACACTTGAAGGTTGTTAGTGGTGTTAATCCAGACGACGGGTTGCCTTGGGCGAACGTAGGTGAGGTACTAACCTCAGAGTGGGTAACGAGTATTGATCCTGAGCATGCCAGTGTTGATGGGATTCCGAGAGGATGGAGAGTCTTTTTTGAGATACCTCCGCCGAGTGGTGGTGGGGTTGATTAGCAAATCTTTGATTTGCGAGGCAGTCACGTGCACACTCGCAAGATTTGCTACGACGTCGTTTCAACCACGTTAGCAGGGAAGCGAAGACGATGGCTACTAGTAGAATCTGGCGCACGATCCGGCGGGGCAAAGTGCAAGCTACCATCGACCCTGTTAACGATGAAAATTATCTAAGGAGGGAGCAATGGCTAAGAGAAACGTAGTTAGAGGTAAGATTGTCGGCCAGAGTGGTGGATATATTCCGGTATCAAAGAAACCGGCACCAAAGCCTGCTGCGCCAGCAGCTAAGCCGAAACCGAAAGTCCCGACAAAGATGGGATTTAACCGCAAAGATTTTGCTGACTTTCTTGATGCTGAAGATGCGGCAGCTCGCAAGAGCCGTAAAACAGGAATCTATTAACCAGCGAGCTTGCTCGCCAAAACAGACAAGTCGTCGAAGACGATGAAAGGAACTTTCAGATGCCAAGAGTAGTGCAAAGTAAAAGAATATGGTGGGAAGCTGTCGCTGCAAGCGACCTTGTCGGCTATAAGGTTTATTGGGCGAAAGCTCCGGCGGACTTCAGTTACGACCTGCCGAATGTCAAAGAAGTTTCGAAAGAAACTACGGAGATTATTGTGCCAGTAGATCTTCCTGCTGAGCAGTTTGAACAAGATGTTAATTATAACATCTGGGTTACGTCTGTGGATGATCAGGGGAACGAATCCGACCCTTTATTGTTGGTCGGTCAGTTCGATTTTACGCCACCCCCGAAACCGGCAACGGGCGGCGTAGAGGATTTGTTCTGATCGCTGATTCGATTGTTCTGCGGAACGTAAAGATTAAAGGGCTTTTTTAAGCGAAGCTTTGAAAGGAGGTCACGGGTGATCCCGCAGCAGAAGTACTACGATGAAAATCGTGGCAAAGATTTGCGAAAGTCGCCCGAGCGACAGCACTGGGTAGTCTCGAAGATGTGGGATCTGCATCACGAGATAGCTCGGATGATCATGCTTGGGTGGAAGAACGTAGAAATTGCCGATAAGCTTGGGATAACTTCCCAGACGGTTAGTAACGTCCGAAATTCGCCAGTCGTGCAAGAGCATGTAGCTGTGCTGCAAGCGGCGCGAGATGCTGATACGGTGGATATTTCGAAGGAAATTAAGGAGATTGTGCCGGAAGCTATGGAGCTGCTGAAGGATATTATTCGGGGAGATAATGATGGACGTACTGCGAGCATCTCCCTTCGCGCTCGCGAAGCTAATAATATGCTGGCCCGTGTCGGACATGGTGTACCGCATAAAGTCCAGAGTGAAAGCGTAAGTATGACACTTACGAGTAAAGATATCGAGGAGATTAAACGGCGGGCTAGACTGGCCAAGGATCTTGTCCAAGAAGCCGAAGTCATTGACAGTGAGACTGTCGAGGAGGTAAGTAATGAACATGATGGCTGAGACCATAATGGGAGTGGCCGGAATAACGACCAGGATTGCAGCAGATGATACATCGAATAACTTAATCGATGACGGTGGGCTGACAATGGTCAGCACAACGACCAAGAGGGTCATCCAAGCCGTGCTTATCACGTGCGAGGATAACGATGTCAGGATCGCTTTTGCTGCTGACGCTGCACAGGGTGCAGGTGTTGAGGTTGGTCATGTGCTGGCTGTTGGCGCGAGTCTTTTTATCTCAAACGCCGCGAATGTCCGTTCGTTGCGTTATATCAATGAGACAAACGGCTCTAATGGCGTTTTGATGGTAACTCCGTTTTACGCAACAAATTAACCTTTGGTTAATAATTAACCATAGGAGGAGAGATGTTCGGAACTATTATAACGAATAGGCCAGCGTATGGCAACAATGCCTATGTTTACACGTTCGACGATGCGGCGTACGAGCAATTTCAGACGGGTGTGACCCGTATTCGTGCTGGGGGCATTAGCCCGCAAAATCCCTTTGACAAAGTCATTGCTGAGCGGATGCAGATTGCGTATGGTAGTAGAACTGCCGCGACGTTTTCGTATACTGGTCAAGCCGAGCGGAGCTACATCGACGATGATGGCGTGATGCAGTTTGAGGCCAGTAATCCGATATTTGAAACGGTTGAAGGCCGTAAGGCATTAAGGCTTGAACCGCAGGGCGAGAATCTACTGCTTGATTCACGTAACATGGATAATGGGAGTACTTATTTTATAGAGAGTGGAACAGGCTCCGCAGACCAGACAGCTATAGGAGTAGATGGTGGTGCAAATAAGGCGACAGTTGCAACTGATAATGATGGAGCTGTACACTATTATCTAATGTGGTATAATAGTGCCAACAAAGGCACTACAGATCAAAGTCCTTTTTGCTTTTCAGTCTACGTTTTAAAAACCACAGGGGCAACAACTTTTCCAGGGTTTGGGATTTATTTTCAAGGAGGCACACAAAAGTACTGTCTTTATGCTATTAATACAAATACCGGAGAAGTAACTGCATATAGCGGAAACAACGCAGGAAATAGAAACGCTGGGGTTATTGACACCGGTGGCGACTGGTGGAGAGTGTGGGTAACTGGGACTGACAGCGGAAGCAATCCTAAAGCAAGAGTAGCTATATATCCTCATGCTAATAATGACGCCTCTGACACATGGGTTGGTACTCTAAGCGGGGGAAGCGTAACCTATGACTGCGCCCAACTGGAATACAACAAGAAGTTCCCCTCATCCTACATCGACAACGATCTCGTAACGCTTGGCTCGGATCAGGTGGTGGATGGCGGAATGGCAGGTACGACACTGGATTCTGACGTAGTTGTGGATGGAGCTTTCGCTAATACGACTCTTGGAGATGAGCTTGTTACGGATGGATCCTTTGAGGCCGTAAGTGTAGCGGCGGCTAAGGGCGTTGCGGGAATAACCAAGGCGAATCCTGGAGTTGTAACCTTTGACGCTGGTCATGGATACGCTGATGGTGACATCATATACTTCTCCGGTTTGACTGAGATGACCGAGTTGAATACGGAGTACTGGCAACTTCAAAACAATGCCGGGGACACGTTTGAGTTGGCGGTTACCTACGGCGGGGCAAGCCTCGACACGAGCGGTTACGGGGCCGCTGAAACCACCGGAGGAAACTGCGCCCAAAAGACTGATTTTACTAATTGGGTAGAAGGAATCGGATGGTGTGTTGGTGTTGATGGTGCGGGAGCGCTTACTAATAAAGCTGTAAAACTAGCCGGCGTTGGCTCACAGGTAGTCTATGAGGATGCTATTTGTACAACTGGAAAAAGATATAAAGTTGTATTTACAGTATCAGGTAGAACAGCGGGTTCAATAAGGGCTTATATCAATGGTGGGGTAGGGGATTTAGTTTCTACAAATACAACCCACACACAGTATGTAACGGCGCTTTCGACTGATACTTTTGCAGGAGTTCAGGCTTTTCACAGCACTTTTGATGGTAATATTGATGACGTTACAATTAAGGAAGTAACTGCCGATGATTGGAACGAAGCCGATTATGCTACACATACCGGAAGTGCCGAAAGCATAACCGTAACAGGCAACCACCCCGCCGTAACCATTAAGCAAGAATACATGGACTGGAGCAAGCCGTGTTGGGAGGATAAGGTTGATGCCGCAGGGCGTATGGTCGTAACCGATGGGAATACGATTACAATTACCGCCCTCGACAGAGATGAGGACTGTTATAAACTCAGGGACATGGGAGCTGCTGATTATTTTGATACTACTTCTGATTTTACTCATTATGTGGATATTTATCGTGGGGCTTATACAGTTTCAGGTGGCATAGGTATATGGGCTTTGACTTCTGTCAATGATGATTTAAAAGATATTGTAGATGCAGGGGCAGGAAACCATGCAATATTCTTGTTTTTAAGCGGGAAGTATTTGAGTTTTTATGAGATAGACGACGGAGTTCTTAGTACTCCGAGTAATATCTCAGCAGCGCTATCACTGAATACAACATATTATTTAACAATTAGGTGTGTAGGAGGGTCGCCGGGGGTGCTGCACTGTGACATTTATTCTGATGCTGCAAGAGAAACTCTTGTTGAAACTATATCGGAAACTCTCACAATGAATCACACTCACGACCATATAGGGGTGGCCAGTTATAATGCTGGTTCTGGTGGTAGCAGCATTAATTGTTTGATTGAAAACCTCTCCATCTATGAAAAGCCCACCGCAGGTAAGCGGTATAAGATAGTACATACCTCAGTGATTAGTGCCGGGAGCTACCATGTTGAGTATGGCTCTGCTGATGGTGCAACTGTAAGTGCCAGTGCAACAACTACGGACTATATCACAGCAACCGACAATGATGTTCTCAAGCTGGTGTTTTCCAGTGACTTTGACGGAACAGTGGATGACGTTTCGATTGAAGAGATTACTCTCGATGATTGGAATACTTATTACGGTAATGCTGTGCCAACAGGGTCAGCTGAGAGTGTGACTGTTGGCGGACAAAGTGATACCGTTACGTTAGCGCAAGATTCGATGGATTTTACGAAGCCTTGTTGGGAAACGAAGGTTGATGCTGCTGGTAGAATGGTGATTACGGATGCGAACACGTTAACTGTTACTGATCTGGATCGAGACGAAGATTGTTATATGTTCCGGCAACTTGGGAGTGCCATAGCAACTACGAGTGATTTTACTCATTATATTGATGTTGCTTGCACAACAGCTACAAGTACGCCTGGGATTTTTCCTTTGATTTTAACTAAAAGCAATGATGATATTTACGATATTAAGGATGCTGGTGGTGCAGATGATGATGCTGTTGGAATATGGCATACAGGAACAAAGATATATGCTTATGAGCTGAATAGTGGAGCTCCGCAAGCAGGGACAGCCGTTAATGCAACATTGTCTACGCCTTATTATCTTACTTTATTTTTAGACGCAAGTCAAGGAACTTATGGGAGATTGTATGTATATGTTTTTGATGCAGCTACCAGAACTGCCGACGATTATATTGGGACGTCATATGTTGATCTTACAGCAAATTATACTTTTCAATTTATAGGTGTTGCATCTTATAATGATGGTAATTCTGGGAGAGCTTGGAGCGGCACAATCGAAAACCTCTCCATCTACGAGAAGCCCGTTGCAAATTATGTCTATCAAGTGGCGTATACCATTACTCGAAGTGCTGGTTCGATGGCGGTTGAGCTTGGTTCTGCCACTGGTGCAACCCGCAGTGCAAGTGGTACGTATTACGACTATCTTGTAGCTACAGATAATGATTATCTGAAGATTGTTTTCGGAGCAACGTTTGCTGGGACGATTGACGATGTTAGTATTAAGAAGATGGGCCAGGCGAGGTTAAGTGAAGAGGACTCCTTCACGTGGACAGCACCAAGTGGGATTTTTGGAGAAGTTGCTGGAAGTAAAGGAACAGTAGCTTTATGGTTTGCGTTTGGCTTTGATGAGACAGATGCTTCAGACGATTCAGCTGTTCTTAGCTGTGATGATAGAGTTGGTTCGGTTTTTTATCATGATGAAAGTAGCACTGAGTGGGAAACTTATGACTCTACGATTGGTCACGCTGTTAACTATGCTGCTGCTTTTACTAAGAACACTTGGATGAAGGCAGTTATAAAATGCGATTTAGCTAATACTATCTATAACATGGGAATCGATGAGGGATCTGGGTTTAACTGGGCTACAGCATATGAAAGCTATGATGGATATAATGTTGGGAGTGGGAAGATCCATCTTGGCTATCAACTTGAAGGACCTCTTTATGTGGCGGGTCTTCTGATATTTGATGATTATTTAACTAACGAGGAAGCTGAAGCTTTAGATTACGAAGAATACTTTGGGTATTAGAAAGGAGGGAGCGGTGGAATTAAAGTTTACGCCGAAAGGCGCAGAGAAAACGATTAAGGTTTTAGTTGGAGTGATTGCTTTTCTTATGGCGATTATTCTTGTGATGCTTCTTAGTGGCTGTGGTGGAACGCAGATTCCACTGGAGAAGGATTATACGTTTATTATTCCAGAGACTTCGTTGACGTTGGTTGGGCCAGAGAATGACGTGATGAATTGGCGCCAAAGCGGCCTTTGGTGGACTAATGGCAGGGAACAGAGGATATATATCCGAGGTTGGCAGTGGCGAGAAAAGGGAGTTTATCCAAGGGATTATTGAGCGCTGGGATTCGAAATCTGGCACGTGATTGACTGGACTGACCCGAGAGCGTTTGACGAAGAACTTGATAAAAAACCTGAGGAGTTTTAATGACACCTGTTCAAAAATGTGAGACGACCTGTAGAGAAGAACTCCTTGGAAAGATTGAGGAAGCCAAGGGCTGCGCACGGAAAAAGGTAGATAGAGCCGGAATGTGGAAAACTTTAACTATTATCATAGCGATTTTGAGTGTTATCTGGGGAGTTGGTTATGGGATTCATGGAGAAGGGGTTAGATCAAGATCTAAAAGGATCGACGATAACCAAGAGAGGATAGTTGAACTTAGGGAATCTTTTACTGAGTGTAAAATAAGGGTAGAAGGTTTGGTGATTTCTCAAGATAAGCTTGAAAAAGCTATTATGAGCTTACTTAGAGAGATAAGGAGTGAGAGAAAAAACGGAAAGGATAAATAGTGTCTAGGCTTATTAAGATAGAGGTTAAGGGAGAGGTTGAGTTTCGGAGTATGTTCGATAGAGCGTGGCATCCAAAGTTAGTTGAGGTGTTGCTTTGGATTGAAACGAGATATAGGGTAGTTATTACCGAAGGTAGTCGACCTCCGAGACGGCCCGGAGATGTTCATGCGACCACGCCACTTAGGGCTTTTGATCTGAGAAGTTGGGTCTTTGATAATCCTGAGTGGGTTGCAAATAGGATTAACAGGGCGTGGGTTTATGATCCGGATAGGCCAGATATGAACGTGGCGGTTTTGCATGATAGTGGAGAAGGGATACACTTTCATATCCAAGTACATGATAACACTTATCTGAAAGGAGTTATTTAATGTCGTTTGATCCTATTACAGCGGTGTTGGATGTAGGTGGAAAGCTTATTGATAAGTTTTTTCCTGATCCGACTGAGAAGGCAAAGGCACAGATTGAACTCCAGAGACTTGCGCAACAAGGAGAACTTACTGAGCTTCAAACGAGAATGAGCGCGATAATTGCTGAAGCAAAGTCCTCAGATCCTTGGACAAGTAGGGCTCGGCCGAGTTTCTTATATGTAATGTATATCATGATTCTCAGTTCTATTCCGATGGGAATATTGAGCGTGTTTAGGCCCGATATGGCCGTACAGATTGCCGAAGGTATGAAAGCGTGGCTTTCAGCTGTGCCTAATGAACTTTGGGCTGTGTTTGGGATTGGTTATACTGGCTACACAGTAGCCCGCAGTGCGTGGGATAAGAAAAAGGGACTTTAGTCCCACTATGGTTAATTATTAAACAGAGGGTGTATGATTCCAGCAGTAAAAGATTCTGAAGCTCAAGATATGTTAGAAGCTTGTTACCTTTCGACTAAGGTACATTCTAAGATATTTTTTCCTGAGCGATTCACTGCGCCTTTTTCGAGGCTGCATGATCAGATATTTGATCTTATAGATAATTCTGATGCCAAGAAGATAGCAATAGCTGCTCCTCGTGGTATCGGGAAAACGTCTATAGTTGGTCTTTCACTGGCGTCTAAAAGAATCCTCTTCCAAGAGAGTAAGTTTATTCCTTACGTTTCAAAGAGCTTTGACTCGTCGGTTTTGCAGACTGAGAATTTGAAGATCGAACTTGGCTCGAACCAGCTGATTCGACAGCTTTTCGGCAGTGTTAAGACAACAGCTGCAGATGCGTTGGACAAGACGTTTTCTAAGAAAAGTTGGATTGCTAGATTCCAGGAAGATGCGGTTGGAACGTTGGTTTACCCGAGAGGTTCTAACCAGCAGATTCGTGGTATCTTATACCTTAATGCTCGGCCGGATTTCTTCATATTTGATGACTTCGAAGATTCGGATGAGGTCGAGAATGAAGAGCTTAGACATAAGCTGAAAAGTAGATTTATGGCTGATTTCATGAAAGCTGTAAGTCGTGTGGATGATAACTGGAGAATGGTTTATATCGATACTCTGAAGCATGAGGATTCGTTGCTGCAGAACTTACTGGATTCTGATGAGTGGGAATCGATTAGATTAGAAATCTGTGATGACGATTTAAACTCAAATGCGCCGGAATTCGTATCGACTGAACAGATAAAGGTTGAACATAAGGAGTATAAGGATGCTGGCGAGCTCGATGTATTTTACAGGGAGTATCGTAATATTGCTATTTCTAAGGAAGACGCTGTCTTTCGACCGGAGTTCTTCAAATACTTCGTCGAGAACGGGGATCATCTACTTGTTTATGACAAGAAAGATTCGCAGCCTCGGCGAGTTTATACGAGGAATCTTCTGAACATAGTCATAGTTGACCCTGCGAAGACGGTTAAACTGTCAAGCGCCGATAGTGCCGTTTTGTCTATTGGCGTTGAGCGAAGTGATAGGGCTATATTCGTCAGAAACGTAGTTGCTGGCAAGATGGAACCTGATCAGTTGTTAGACGCTATGTTTAAAGAAGTTCAGACGTATAAGGCCATGATTCTGGCAGTTGAAACTACATCGCTTGAGCGATGGATTTCTCAGCCTATTGAAAATGAGATGCGGGTACGGAGTATTTTCCCAATCTATTATAGCCTGAGTGCAAGTGCTACTAAGAAAGCCGAGAGAGTTGCAGCTTTAGGGCCTTATTACAAGCTTGGTTATATCTATCATAATATGGCTTGTTGTCAGAAGCTGGAGAGTCAGCTGACCATGTTTCCGAGGAGTAAACTGTGGGACGTTATGGATGCCCTTTCGCATCTTATTAACGTGTTTGATCAGTTTGCGTATTACTTTGATCCGCAGGATCTGGGCCCGGAAGATGATGAGGATGAGTTTAAAGATCTTCTTGAAGAAGATGAAAAGATTATCGAGGATTATGAAGTAATATGACTGAACAGAAGGTTTATATAGGGTCTATTGGGCCTTTCATTTTTGACGATACTGAGACAGTAAATGATCCTGATGGAGATTTTGCTGGTGAGAATCAGAAAGGAGTTGTTACTAATCAGATGTATCTGGCTGATCCAGCATCTAACCCCGGTGAAGTGGTTCGGATTGATGAGCTTCAGGTGGATACGAGGAGGTATTCCACCTTTGCAAGCCCGTCTGCAGGTGGCGGGAGTTCGTTAGTTAGGGATGCAAGAAAGAAGTTTCCTATTAGATATATGTTTTTACTTAGTTAGGAGATACTATGGCTTTTCAAGAGAAGCAATTAGCACAAGCGAGGGAAAACTCGACTAATGCTGTTAGCGTTTACTCACCTGGGGCGAGCACGACGGCAATTATTAAGACCATCTTTCTCGCGAACACAAGTGGAGCTAATGCTACATTTCGGTTGTTTTGCGATGATAATGGTACGACATATGACCAGAGTACTGCGCTAGCATATGATGTTGAGCTGCTTGCGGATGAGTTCATGGAACTCGATGTTTTCATTGCGATGAATGATTCGACTGGCAATTTTGCTTATCGGTCAAGCGTAGCTAATGCTATAACGATAACGTTGTTTGGTGCGGAGATTACGTGATAACGAAGATTCCCGGATATAAGTTGGAGTATGAGTGGCTTCCTGCCAATGGCATTGGTAACCATCCAGTTAATAGTGCTACTTGGGCTGTGTTGAGTAATGGTATTTCTGGTTGTTGGGAACTTTCAGATAGTGCTGATAATACTCTCTTAGCAGCTCTGAAGGTACCGACTTATATGGCAAGAGGTCTGCCTTCGAGTATCTGTGTAGGTTGGTCGAGTCCTGTTATTTCCGGAGATTGTTACTTTTTGGCTAGCTATCTTAAAACAGCTGTGGATGACGATACTGATGCGGCTGCGACTGACTCGAACGGGGCGCTCTATACAAGCTCAGGAACTGCTGATGGGTTAATAATAAGCTCTTTAATAACTATTGCTGCAGATGCTCTTGCTGCTGACATTGTATGTCTTCATGTGGCTGTTACGAGAGATGTTAGTGAAGACGCTTTGGGAGATGTGGCTAACGTTCATGGAATGGCTTTTGGACATTACGTAAAGAATTAGGAGATGATATGCCTTACATTGCGCAGACAGACAATCCTTCGAACAATCAGGTAAGCCTTCAGGATAAGAACTTTGACTATGATTATCCAAAGGGACTTAATCTCGATCCGAAGGGAGATTTTCACAAAAAGCTAAAGACGAAGATCATGGGATATGCTCAAGAAAGTGCTTCGGCGACTTCTACGAGGTTTGATGCGTGGAATGAGATAGATCGAACACTTACGGCATATATTGAGACTGATGACAGTGAGCAGGAAGTTAAGTATAATGATCCGAGAAAGCCAGTTAGCATAGTGTTTCCCTATACTTATGCGATAATGGAGACGATTCTTGCGTATCTGGTTGCTGCTTTCTTTCAAGATCCAGTGTTCAGGTTTGAAGGACATGGGCCGGAAGATGTTATTGGGTCGATTATGCTTGAGAAGGTTATTGCTCTGCACTGTAATAAGAGCAAGATTCTGCTGGATCTTCACACGATGTTCAGGGACTCGCTTGCGTATGGGGTAGGTTATGTTGGCCCTTATTGGCGCCGAGACATGGGCAAGATACCTGTGGTAAAGCGCAATATTCTTGGGATTAGGAGTAGGGAATTTGAAGAGGGAATTGTTTATGAGGGCAATGCGCTGGAGAACATAGATCCCTATCTTGCTTTACCTGACCCGAACGTGTCTTCGCATAAGATCCAGGAAGGTGAGTCTTTTGGTTGGGTCGAGAGGACTAACTATCATGATCTGCTTTCAAGAGAGCAGAATGATGGGGATTACTTCAACGTGAAGTATGTTGATAGTGTTCACAACAGGATTACTTCTATCTATGCTGAGGAGAAGAGTGATAGAGAGAAGAAATATCAGACGGGCAAGCTGACGAGATATCATACTGAGCCAAGTCAGGGTGGTCAGGTTAGAGGCGTGGGGACGTCTACCAAACCAGTGGATCTTATCCACATGTATGTTAAGTTGATTCCAAGGGAATGGGGGCTTGGAAACTCCGAATATCCTGAGAAGTGGTTCTTTTCCGTGGCTGCTGATTCGGTCATTGTTCGAGCTAAACCTCTCGGTCTGAATCACGGTAAATTCCCGGTTGCAGTAACCGCTCCCGACTTCGACGGATATTCGGCTCTTAGTATGTCCAGGTTGGAAATGTTGTATGGACTTCAAGGAGTCCTTGACTGGATGTTTAACGCACACGTTGCAAACGTAAGGAAAACGATCAATGATATGCTTATCTACGATCCATATTTGGTCAACTCCAAGGATATCAACTCACCTAAAGCTGGAAAACGTATTAGAATGCGCAGACCAGCTTGGGGCCGAGGCGTTAAAGATGCTGTTATGCAACTCCCAGTTAATGATGTTACACGGCAACACGTACAGGATTCTAGCTGGATCGTGCAGTGGATGCAAAAGATTGGAGCCGCTGATGACGTGGCAATGGGTGCCTTGCGGCAGGGTGGCCCTGAGCGACTCACTTCAGCTGAATTTCAAGGAACTCAAATGGGCCAGCTTAGCAGGTTAGGTAGATTGGCTAAGATCATTGGCCTTCAAGCTATGCAGGATATTGGGGAGTTCTTTGCTGCGCATACCCAGCAGTTGATGAGCAAGGATCTTTACGTCAAGGTGGCTGGCGAGTGGCAGACAGTGCTGTTACAGGAGTACGGCGCTAAGCAGTTGATGCAGAATAAGGGAAGACTTAAAGTCGACCCGTTTTCTTTGACCATTAACTATGACACGTTAGTGAGAGATGGAAGTATCCCAGGCGGGAATTTCTCGGACGTTTGGACTCGGATGTTTCAGATCATTGCAGGGACTCCTGAGCTTCACCAGAAGTTCGATCTTCCGAGGATATTTATGCACATAGCAAGGAATAGTGGAGCTAAGAATGTGCAAGATTTTGTACGGGTGGAGGTTATGCCCGATGAACAGGTTCAACAGCAAACTGACAAGGGGAATATAGTTCCCTTTGATCAATCAAAGATGGGAGGTATGTTTGGATAAGTTCTATAGATCAAGTGCTGGGCAGTTCAGGGATTTCATTGAAGGGACTATTTGGGGCGATATACTCCAGGAGATGGATGATATGCGAGAAGGGGTTAGGGATGCCCTCGAAACGGTTACGGATGTAGAAGAGTTCTATCGATTCCAGGGGCGAGCAGAGGTTTTACGGGATCTGAGACTTCTGCCTGAGCAGATACTCGAAGCCCTTGAGGATGAGCATGAAAGTGTAAAAGGGAGTGGCGAGAAACCAAGGGATGATATCGGTTTCGATTTTGATGACTTAGACGAATAGGAGGTAACAATGCCAGATGACTTGAAAGAGCAGATTGATGAGATGATTGGGGATCTGGAGACTCCACCTGTGGAGCCGCCTGAAGAAAAAGAACTTCCGGAAATTCCAGATGATCCGGCAGCTGAGACGCCCGAGGAAGCTCCTCCAGAGGAGACTCCACCGAAGCTTGAGGACGAAGTTCCTCCAGTGGAAAAACCAGAAGAACCGCCGGTAGAAGGAAAGGAGGATGAGCCAGAAGAGGATGAGCTGACGACGTTGCGCAAGCAAAATGAAGCTCTCCTTAAAAGACTTGAGGATGTCGAAGCTCGTTCTAAGGTTGTTGAACCGCCGGTTGAGGAAAAGCCTGTTGAAGAACCTCCGGCGAAACCAGATCTGAAGTTTGTGGACGATGATGTTGATCTGGATGACTTGCTTGAAAGTAGAGAGAAGCTCAACGAGTTATTACTCAAGGTTCACAATGCCGCTACGTTGGCTGCGGAAGAGAAGACGATGAGAAGCCTTCCGCAGGTGGTTCTAGCGCAGGTTAATCAACAGCTCTATTTGCGGAAAAATATCGAGAAGTTTCTCGAAGATAATGAACCACTTAGGGCTGTGCGGAGGTCAGTTGGTGCGATAGCTACTGAGGTAGCTTCTGAACATGCTGATTGGCCATTGGATAAGGTCTTAGATGAAACCGCCGAGAGAGCGTATAAGGTTCTCGGCTTGAAGAGGGTGGCAAAGAAAGAGGTACCGCCACCTGAGGGAGATAAAGGAGGTGATGCTAAAGATAGTCCGGCCTTTGTGGAAGGTACCGGTGGGAAGAAGTTAAAGCAGAGCGATGGTCGAACTGCTTTACAGAAAGACATTGATAACACTTTATTTTCTTAGGAGGAATTGTTATGAGTGAGTTACCGGGCAAGATAGGAGATGCTCAAACACTGCTAAGAGGGCCGTTGCACAAAAGTGCTGATTATTCCATGAAAGCTGGAGATTTCCAGATTATTGCGGAGTCTGCAAGTGCTGCTGTTGTTATTACGTTGCCCTCTATGGCTGAAGCGATTCCGGGTATGGTTTATACTATTTACGCTCCTGCTGGTGCAACTAATGATGTGAGTGTGAATATTAAGGAAACCGCCACGGAAATCTCTACTTACGGTGACCTGGATGCGGCTGGTGATACCATTGCGGTGGTTTGCACTGGCGAAACTTGGGTCGTTGTGGGTAGTGTACTTGGCTAAAACCCCTAGTAAGGCTTAGGCCTTAGTTAGATCGAAGATCTAAGTAGGAGGTGTAAATGAGTTGGAGAGGAATCCTGCGGAAAGCAGGGATTGTAAGTGACGGTTCAAACGTCACGTTTTTGGGAAGCGTCTATGGGGACTTAGTTCCTGGAGTTGCCAGCCCAATGACCAAGCTATTTGTTGATAAGCTGGTCACGGCTTCGGGTAATGGTAACAACTGGAGCGGCGCGTATAAGACGATTGCTGAGGCGATTACAGTGACCAATGCTGCGATCGACTGGACAGCAAGTCCTTGGGCGCCGAGATATGAGATTCATATTGCCCCTGGTTCGTATGCTGAAAATTTAACCTCACTCCCGTATGGTGTTACTATGGTCGGTCATGGTGATTGCTGGGATGCGGACGGTGAGAACGGTGTGAGGATCAAACCTGCGAGTGGTTCGCCGGTTGATGTTAATGCTTGTATTAACATGAAGTGTGTTAATATTGGCTTTGAGTCGGCAGATACAAGCAGGGTGTTCGATGCCGCTATTCTTAATAATGTTCAATTTTACCACTGTCGTTTTGCCGGTGCTCCGGAAGCTACAACTTCCACTGCTGGTATCTACACGAATGACAGTGTAATGCTCACGGTTAAGGATTGCCGTTTTGAGTATCTCGATTGTGGTATGGACTTTGTCTATGCTGATGGTGGTGATTCTTGTACTCGATTGATGGTTGTAGAGAATTACTTTACCTACATTTCAGAGGCTGGAATCCGTTGGGGCGCTAACTTGGTAGTTCCTGCAGTAACAGTTACCAGAAACGTTATTCACGGTGGTGGCCAGACCCTGGCTGTTGGTATCGATAATAACACCGGAAGTGACATTGTCGGTGTTTGGGGTAACTGGATTAATGCCACTGATGATATTCAGGGTGTTGCTGTCAACGTTGGTGGTAACTACATTGGAGGTTCTTCTATCGAGTAAGTGATAGGAGGTTTAGATGGCTGATACTTATAACATATACCAGAGATGCCCGAATTGTAAAGGAACTGGTAAGGTTCCGAGTGGCGGCCAGAGTCCTGAGGATCCTGGGCCGCCCGGGGAAACTGATTGCAGTGACTGCAACGGAACGGGCGAAGTTCTCTGGGGACAAATGAGAGAGGAGGAACCTGGCGATGCCTAAGTGTCCAACTTGTGGTGTTAAGGTTCGGTCAGATTGGGTAGATGTTTGTGTTGTTTGTGGTACTCCTCTACCTGAGATGCCGAAAAAGAAGAAGGCAAAGAAATAGCTTGTCTTCTTGATTTTAACTTTTAGATTTTAGGAGGTCTTATTATGGCTGCGTTTATGGGAATGCGGGGAAATGGAGATTGGTCAGATTCTGACATGAGACCGAAGAACTGGAGGGAGGGGGTATTATATCTCTATCCTAACGGTGACGCTCCATTAACTGCAATTTTATCGAAAATGGATGAGGAGAAGGTTGACGATCCTCAGTTCTATTGGTGGACACAGGGGTTACCGCAGCAAAGTGCGACGATCACTGCAACATATACGGATTCTGCTTTGTCGAGTGCGTATACATCTAGTGGTGCTGCTGGTGACACCCTATATATCAAATGCTCTGAAGCCCACTCGAAAGAGTTCAGGGCAGGTCACCAGGTGCTGTTGCGTTACTCCAGTGACTACACTGTTGATGTCAACGGTAAAGTTCAAGCGTCGGTTCAAAACGGGTCGAGTTCGTATGTAGCTGTGAAGCTGTTGGAAGCTGATGATAACAGTGCAAGCTACGACCTGAGTGATGCTGACGTAATGCTTGGTATTGGAAACATCAACGCTGAGGGCGCTGCCATGCCTGAGGCGATTGCGTACGACCCGACCAAGTACTACAATTACACCCAGATCTTTCGGACACCTTTGAGCATCACGAGAACGGCGCGATTAACTCGCCTGCGAACCGGAGATGCTTACAAAAAGGCGAAGAGGGAAGCCCTTCAACTCCATTCGATTGAGATGGAGAAGGCGATTATCTGGGGCATTCCGACCGAGGGTACAGGTGCCAATGGTAAGCCGGAACGTACCACCGGTGGGCTGATCTACAACATAACCACGAACGGTGGTAACGTGAGTGACTTCACCACACAAACAGATTTCACGGATACGAGTTGGCTGTCAAGTGGTGAGGAGTGGTTGGATATGGAGCTGGAAGAGATCTTCCGTTATGGCTCCAACGAACGCCTTGCGTTTGCCGGCAGTGGTGTCATTCTGGCAATTAACAAGCTGATCAAAGAGTATGGGAACTTCGAGTTCACGCCGAAGACCAAGTCTTACGGTATTCAGGTAACTGAATGGCATACTCCTTTTGGGATGATCAATATCATGCGGCATCCTCTGTTCAGCTACGAAACCACGAATAGATATTCGATGGTTGTTTTTGATCCGGCTGACCTTACGTATCGGTATATTACTGATACGACCTTCTATCCCGATCCGGACAAGCAAAACACTGGGCGTGGAAGGATTGACGGTACGGATGAGGAGTACTTGACTGAGTGCGGGTTGGAGTTCCATCATCCTTCCAAGTGTGCTTGGTTGAATGGGTTTAATCAGGATAACGGCACTCCATAATATTGGAGTAATTTAACTGAAACTTAGGGGGCTGCGCATCCTAAACCCAGATAACGCAATTTTTCGTATGTAACGCTAACTATGGTTATTTTTTAAACAGAGGTAATAAAATGGACCTGCACGATATTCGGACTAAGTTTTGTCAGCTCAGTGGTAGGTATGATTTAGCTACAACGGGTGTTGAGGCTTTTGATACGGATAATGGAGCTGACTATTATATTAACGCTGGGATGAGATTCTTGGATCGCCGGTTCTTCACTCATAAGAGTGTGGGACATATTTACGAGGAGATCGCTGCTGATGCGTTTTACGTGACCTTCCAGAACTGTATATCAATTAACGAAGTATGGTGTACTGATGATGAGGATAGGTGGAAGTTGGCGAAGTACTCGTTGAAGAAGATTAAAGAGTCTTATTCAACCGTGCGGAGTGATATCGATACTGGTGCTCCACTATACTACAGTCCGATAAACGTGAGGGCTGTAGATGGCACAGATTTTGAATCTCTGGGCGAGTTCCTGGACTACGTCAAGACGGATGATGACGGAACATATAGTGGAATAATCATTGCTCCTCCGGCAGATGAGGCGTATAACATTGAGATCATTGGCAGGTTCTATCATACGGATCTGTCTAACAATACGGATGAAAACTTCTGGACTAACCGAGCACCGGATACCCTTGTTAAGGCAGCACTTTATCAGCTTGAGGTTGCTTATCGGAACACCGAGGGTGCGAAGGATTGGTTAGCGGCAATAAACCTCGAGGGCATAGATCTCGAGATGAACGTGGTTGAGCAAGACGTTCAAGATTCGGAGGTAATTGAGTATGAGTAAATTTCTTAAGTTAAGGGAGGGAACTCCTGAGCAGAAGTTCGAGCATCTCGAGGTAATCTTGAAAAGATTAAGCCGTAGGATTCACAAGGTAATAACTGTGGCTTTTCCCCCGAGTCCGATCTTTGGATACTGTGAAACGCCGGCTGCGGATGGTTCGGTTGTTAGGTGTGTGTTCCCTGCGCCTGGTCATGTAACGAGAATCTGCATGGCTGTTTCGAACTATGCTGACAATAAGAAGGTGGCTTTCCAAGCTGAGTTTGCTAAGTACGATGGCAGCCAGATTTTCACGAGAACCTTTGAGACTCGCAAGAGTGTGGAGATAGCGAACATTGATCTCCATGTAGGTACCGGTGATTGTATGACGTTGAAGGTGGAGACTCCTGCTGAGGGTGAGGAGTTCAGGGCCAGCAACATCTGGACTTCGGTGCTTTATGTAATCGACATGCCTGAGGGTAGGATTCAAGAGATCTCATTTGACGAGCTTGATAAGCTGATTGAAGAGGGGATGGAGGAAGATGAAAGAGTTCTCGGTGAAGTTTGATGGTCTTGGTAAAGGCCTTAGACCGTTTGAGAGTATGCCAATTAACACTGAGGTTTTAGTTGAGTGTTATAATCTGGCACCTGCCGAGGCTGGCTTGGAGATCCATGAGATTCTTACTGACCTTAATGCGAGTGGAGTCTCCTGGGATGGCGAGGGACAAAAGGCGGCAGCCAGTACTACGAGGACTATTACGATATATGTCAGAGACTACGTTGATACGACTGATGTTGCTACTGTCTCTGTTTATCTTGATGGCTCACTCGAAGGTACCACAGATGCTAATGGTGAACTCGATATTGCAGATGTTGCTATCGGAGGTCATACACTTAAGCTCACTAAGGCTGGGTATACAGACTCTGATGCTGACGATCTTTATAACGATTACATTATGGTTATATAATGGCGACTATTGAAACTCCTCAAATATCTCCAGTAGCTGGAACCTATCGTGGTATAATCGAGGTGACCCTTAAGTGTCGGACACCAAATGTCAACATCTACTACACTGATGACGGAACAACGCCAGATGCAACTGATAATCTTTATACTGATGGAACTCCTATAGAGATCACAAGCACGACGACTATTAAGGCGATTGGGATTCTTAGTGGTTGGACTAATAGTGCAGTAGCATCGGCTACTTTTACCATGACTGACTACTCGCAGAAGTACGCAGCGTATATCAAACATCCTGGTGCAGGTGAAGGGTTTATTAACGATCTACTTGCTGATGTTGCTTGTTGCGATGAGGACGATTACTTCTTTCATTATGGCTTTAACTACGAGCTTATTGGCGCAGGAGAAACTGTTGCTATAACTATAAGAGGTGGTTGTCCAGATTTCACATGGGCTGTAACTGGGAGTGATTATAGTTTTGCGCATGCTACCACTAGCGTTAGGACGAACGATCTTACAGCTATAGCCGTACCTAGTGGGGATGGAGCAACGATAACTATTACAGATAGTTGTGGAAGTATAATTTCCAAGGGTGTCAATGCCTATGTACCTGAGTGTGCGCTTCCAACGTTGAGTCCATCGAGTGGTGCAATAGCTGGAAGTCAAGCAGTTACAATGAGCTGTGCTACGGGTGGAAGTACGATATATTATACCCTCGATGGCTCGGAGCCTAATGAAAGTTCGACACAATATACTGCGCCAATATATCTACCAAGCTCACCGATAACAGTTAAAGCAAGAGCTTATGCGAGTGGCTATAATCCTTCAGATATTAGGACGGAGTCCTACACGTTGACTTCGTCTTACGAACAGTTTGTTCCGGGTGTCAGTGGAGATGATGGTTATGTACAATACTCAGGAGTTAATCCTGCATCGTTTAATAATAGTGCCGACTTTCTTATCCTTGGAAATACCTCGAGTCCGACTCCAGGTTATAAGCATAGGGTCTTTATCAGGTTCTCTACAAGCGCTTTGGTTCAAGGAGCAACCATCAATTCTGCCTTCTTAAGGTTAACATGCTATCAGTCAGAGGTTGACAATGTTGATCTGACGATATACGCTAACGATGAAGATGATCCAAGTGCTCCAACTACTAAGGAAGAAGTCCATGCTTTAACTCTTACCACTGCTAATGAAACGTGGAACATAACCACGAATTGGGTTGACGGTACACAATATGATAGTGTTGACATAACGAGTATTATTCAAGAGATTGTGGATAGGGGTAGTTATGCAGATCATATAATGATCGTCATTGATGGTAGTGCTACTGACTCGGATCAACAGTTTGCTTCGTCAATAGATATTGGCAGTGAAGATCCTGAGCTTCACGTTGATTGGAATGTATAGGAGGTTAGATGGGAATAACAGCTGATTGTGGAAGCTGGAGTGTGACGTGGCCATGGCCACAAGCAATCTTTGGGAGTTACTATACCTGGGCTTGGGCAGTAGCTGATACCGATGACTGTGCTGCGGGTATTCCCGCGGGTGATGATGACCTTATATTGTTTGAACTGTATTGCTCTACGAGCGATGTTTGGACAGGAGATTACATCGCCAGTTTCGGGGCTATTGAGAATATTAACCAAGTTGACATAATCGACTTTGGCAGCTTCTATGCGGCTACAGCTTTTGGCTATAGTGGTGGGAGTCCGACGATTACAGGGTTGATTCGGCTACCTGGGATTTCCAAACCATCGACTCAGTACACCTCGTTGGAGACGAGTCAGGTTCCTGAGTTTATCACAGGTTGTAACTTTAACGGTCAGGCGGTTATAGGTGGGATTATCTCTACCAATGCTACCTGGGAAGAAAGGGGGCTTTCAAGTGTATGTTGGAGCAGAATTGGACAATTCGACTTCCGGCCTGATGAACACCAAACTGCTGGATACCGTGATATGGACTGGGGTGAGTGGGGAGAAGGTATCGTATACAAGGTTAGAAAGCTCGGGAATTACGTGGTGGTTTTTGGTGACGGGGGTACATCTGTCCTTATCCCAAGGAGAGGTCCTGCGGTTACGTTTGGGTATAAGCGATTGCCGATCCCCGGAGTAAGGAGCGGAAACCACATAGCTGGTGATCAGCACGTTCAAGCGGTGATTGATACTAACTATGATCTGTGGCTCATTGACTCAAGTATGAAGCCCCGGAAACTTGGGTATAGAGAATGGTTTCAAGACCTTTTAACATATACTCATGAAAGTAACGACTATCGTACACTAGCAACGTATGTGCCGAGTAAAAAGAGATTTTACTTCTCGAATGGAAATGACTGTTATGTACTGACTGAGTACGGCCTATACACCTGTCACCAAAATGTGACGTCTGCTGGAGACTATAGGGGAAAGGTCTTGTGTGGGTTTTTTGAAGAAACGGCAGACTATGAGTGGCGAGCTGAAACTGCTCCGATGAATTTCAATCAGGCTGGGTTTAAGACGTTGCAACACGCAGTGCTTCAGGGGCACTATGTCAAAAGTACTTATAATCCTTACTTGAGGGTTAAGTATAAGAACGACGTGGGGAGTGTTACTTATAGCGCCAGTGATTGGAAAGAGCTAAACCCACAAGGTGCACTGGCTCCGATAATCACCGCGCAGCAGTTTAAGGTGGGAATTAAGGGTACAGATTATCGTAGTTCAGAGTTGTTGCTGGACTCTATAGATCTGAAGATCAAGGTTACTGATAAGCATCTAATAAGGGGGATCTAATGCCAACACCGCAAGAAGTAGCTAGCGCATGGAATCAGCAGCAAGCTAATCTTAGGGAGAAGTATAAAAGCCATCCTAGCCAGATAGGGATTACTGGTGATAATAGACCTCCTCTTGTTAAGATGAGAGAAGATAGGATCAGGGAAAATCGTGGCTTGGAACCGAGGATTAAAAGAGATTCCGTTGTTCCTGAGCCTTGGAAAGAAGAGGATAAGGGTGGAGCTACAGTTATACAGAGGGGTGGATCTTCACAGCAATCTGACGCTCAACAGGCGGCATCGCAGAAGAAGGGTGGAACTGACCAACCTATAGTGGCGCCACAACCTATGCAGGAGAGTGGAAAACCTGCTATTACTTCGAAGAAGGAAGCAGAGTCGGGACTGCTAAGTTTATCGTTTGACTTCTCACCTCGTGGAGAAGATGAGGAAATTGCCGAACTGGGCGAGGTTACGTTCGGCCCAAACTTGGGAGAGATGGGTGCTAATAAAACTTTTGCCTGAGCAAATTTCAAAACACTGGGACTTTTTAAAGGAGGCTATCGAGAGGGCCTTGCCACCAGTGACAGGTAACTCAAACCGGAGAATGTTAAATATCCTGGAAGATATGTTGACTGAAAAGATGCACTGTTGGGTAAATACAAATAGTAAATCAGGAAGGATCAACGCTATAGCAACCACGCAGATTGTGGTAGATGATATCTCAGGAGAGATGCACCTTTTGCTATATAGTCTTTACGGGGTAGAACCGTTAGATAAGGATAGTTGGGCGATAGCCTTTGGTACTGTTGCAAAGTTTGCTGAGTCCATGGGCTGTGCGAAGGTTACGGCGTACTCTGCTAATCCACATGTCGTTAAGATGGCCGAGGAGTTTGGTGGAGATACTTCGTATAGATATATTTCTTTTCCTTTGTTTAAAAAATAACCATAGTGGAGGTGTAAGATGAGTGGTGGCGGTGGTTCCGGAGGTGGCGGGGGTGGCTCTGCTGGTAGAATAGCGTATCCTGCTTATGTTGAAACTTGGCACTCAACGTGGTTGACAAACGTAGGTACAGCTATGACTGCGGCGCAAGCTGCGAGTCCGTTTGCCGCTGCGGCAGCTGCTGATCCTGACAGCTATATCACTGAGTGGGATACAGCAGTTACTGCGTTTGATGCGATAGTTGCAGCGTTGGATCACGAGGCTGATTGGCAAGCGGCAGTTGATGCGGCGGAGTCTGGAGTTGATGGGGTTATAGATGATACCTACATCGATGGCGAGGTAGCTGCGTATGCGGATGTTTTGGATGATCAGATTCAAAACAAGGTTCTTCCGCAGTTTGAGGGTGGGATGCGAGATATTAACGCTGTTATGTCGAGTTCATTCCAGTCTGGAAAGGCTATCATCTGGGCTTTCAGGAACCGTGATGTGGCTAATTACGAAGCGAGTTTGAGGGCCAAGCTATCTCTCGGGAGACTTGAGTTGATCTTTCAACAGGCCGGAAGAATCACCGAGATGCAACTCAAACACGTGGATTATGCAAGAGACGTGATGCACTATACCATTGAGTTCAATCGGTTGGCTCTTGTGGCTGTTAAGGAGGAAACTGATCAGAATCTTGCGATAGATGAAGCTGATGCTCTCTGGGACTTGAAGACGTTTCAATATGGTGCAAATATGCTCGGCGCTGTTGCGGGTGGTACAGGTGGAACTGGAAAGAGTCAACCATCTACCGCTCAATCGGCGATTGGTGGTGCGTTAAGTGGTGCTGCTGCAGGGGCTGCTTTTGGTGGAATAGGTGCTGGTGTAGGAGCTGGCATTGGACTTTTAAGCGCTTTTATTTAAGGAGGTAATGATGGCTGGTTTTGGTTTCGATTTTAATGCGTTGGACATAGGTAATGCCCTAGCTGGTTTCAACCAGATGGACTTGCAGAATGCTCCGCAAGGCGGTGGGTGGTTTCAGAAGTTAGGTAGTATGTACAAAAATAATCCTGAGATGTTCCAGATTATGGGAGATATGCTTGGGAGAGGGTTTGCTCCGGACAATCCTTTTGCTGGGATTGGTACGGCTATGGGTCAGAGTAGTTTGGCTAACAAGGCTTTGCAGGAGCAACGCCAGGGACAGTTGGATACGAGGAATATGTTAGCCAGCTTGTTCTCCGGTGGCTTGACTCCCCAAGGAGTAGCTGGGCCTACATCGATGACCCTGAAGCCTGGAAAGCCTGATGGAGAGGGGAACATCGGGTCTGATGAGATGACCTTTAATCTTACTCAACCAAGGGAAACGGGGAGTGGAAGTAAACCACGCTACATGGATATGAGTAGCATGTTCTACGGTCCGAACGCCCCTTTTTAACTGCCCTGTTAGGGGGAGGCGGCGAACCCAGCGCCGACCTGACAGGGTTAGCTCCGGAGCAAATCAACGCTATAGCTGGGCAGGAGATAGCGAGAGATCGTAATAGGATGCAGATAGCTGACCTGCTTCGTCTTGATGAAGCCGCTAAAGCTTCCGCAGCGCAAGCAGCCAGAACTGGTGATATCAATGAGTACAAAGCTATCACTGATCGCTGGACTGCTATCAAGAACATGGAAGGTAAGGACGCTGATCGTGAGATTAAGAAGTTCAGTGCTGAAGCATTGGCTGATTACTACAATAATCTCGGCGAGAACATGAAGTCCAAGGAAGGGCTGGATAAGCTGAAGTTCAAGCTTGATGTTATCAAGGAATCCAGTATGAACCTCTATCGTAGTGCTCTGCGTGAGGGCAGTAATGCCGCTGCGTATTTACATTATCAGCAGGCTAATCTTGCGGAAGAGCAGCTAAAAGCTATGCAGAGAATTGCTGCTGGTGAAGGTACTGAAGCTGATTATGCTATCCTTAACAAGAAAGTTGATAGTGGCATGACCGATGCTGAGCAGAGAGCACGAGCTGACGATGCGAGACAGGCCGAAGCTTTTCTCGTTGAGAGTCCACATGACGATAGGGCGATTTCTTATGTTCAACAGTTCAACGATTACGGCAAAGGTTCGTACGGCTATGTGTGGGACGATTCAGCTGCGCTACCAGCTTTAAGAAAAGCCGTTAGAGTTCAATTACCTGCAGGGAAAAATCTTGATCAAGTAAGGGCTATTGCTGCGAGTGAAGGAGTTACTGTGTCTGAACTTCTTCGTGCCTATTACTTAAGTCAAAAAGGAAAATAGTAACGATGAGTCTTGAATCTGCTTTACAGAAGTTGCAGGCTGGTTCTGGTGAAGAGACTGGCGGATTTGCTCCTATCCCATTTAACGAGAGTGGTTACGCTGATTACGCCAAGGGTATAGCCAAGGCTGGTTTAGATATAGGTGGACAGATTCCTGGTATGGGATTAGCATTTGGTGCCTCTGGTCTGGCTTCCCTTCTTGGGCCAGTTATTGGTGGAATGATGGGAGCTGATCCGGCGACAACAAGAGCGGCCACTGAGGATTTCCAGGAACTTATGTCTGGAGCATTAGCTCAACCGTTTACCCCAGCAGGTGAAAAGTTTGCTGAGACTATTGGTACGTTATTCAAGCCTGTTGAAGCAGTGGGACACTTTACTGATGAACAGCTTTCGAAGCTCGACCCGAGGCTGGGCTTAATAGGTGGTTTTGTATCTGAGCTTGCTGTTCTTGGTGCTCTTGGTCTTGGCGGACGAAGAGTTTTTCGTAAGTATAAAAGTATTAAGGAAGCTGCTGATGCTGGGAATAAAGCTGATACTGTTAAGGCTATTGATGAGTTCTTTGAAGATCTTGACCTTTCAGAAGAAGCTATCGGGGAGTTTAAGAGTCTCCGTACTCCTCAGGAAAAACAGAATTGGATGAACCGATGGACTAAGGGTACGGGTGAGCAACGTCAAGCTGAAATCGAAGCGTTTGAGGGTCGAGCGAGACCAGAACCAATGGCTGAAGAGCCAGGAGTTTACGAGCCTTTTCGGAGGGTTATTGAAGAGCAGAAGGAAGGAGCTCGGGCCGAGGGTGCAAGCCACGCTCAGAAAATTCAGAGTGCTCTTGAAAGACTAAAAACAGAGGAGGTACCTAAAGATGCCAGAAGAGCTGGAGAGAAAATTGAAGAAGCAGGCGAACCAGTTGGCGAAGTCCGGGAAGCTGAAGCGGCGGAAGGGGGAGAGCCTATCGCAGGCGAAAGACCGGTACGTGTACGGGACGCTGCGGAAGACGGGGTGAACCCCAAAGTAGTTGAGAAAGCTAAGTCGATAGCTGAAGGTATTGAAGACGCCGAGTTTCGTAAGGCAGGTTACGGTTGGTATAGCTTCGATGTAGATGTTGGTGGTCGTGGAAGGGCTTCTTTTCAGCTGGAGGCTAAAGATGTTACTCCCGAGAACATAAGTAGAAAGGTACAGGAGGTAAAGAAGAGATTTGAAGAAGCTCCTCCCGTTGATGAAGGCTTAACCGAAGCTCACTTCGAACCATTCTTTGATGAGAAAGGAAATGTCAAAGTTCGGGCAAGTGAAGCTATTCGTAAGATGGACAAGAAAGTTAGAACCGGCGAGCTGCAGGAGAAGCTTCTTAAGATTGAGAAGGACGTTCACGATCACGGATATGATATTCTTCTAAATGATGAGGGAACTCATGTAGTTGTTGAGAACGTGGTTGGAAAAGAAGGTAAAGGTATAGGTAAGAACAGATACCTGATGCGGAAACTGGACAACGTTCTGCAAGTGATCGCTGAGTCAGGAAAGGATTTAAAGACCTCTCCACTTAACGATTGGGTTAGTGATATGCTGTATGAGTTAGGTGGAACGAAAGAAGCTGGTGATATTCGTGTTCCTAATTCTGCTCTAAAAGAGTACATGGCTTCTGGTGATACTCCAGCTAAGAGATTGAGAGCTTTTAAGGGGATAGAGGAGAAACCCGTAGAAGCTCCGAAGGTTGAAGAACCTACTGTTCCTGAGTTTACTAAAGCTGAGTTCGTGGAAGAAGAAGGAATACAAACGAACTTCGATTATGATCTTTGGGGAGGTAAGGAGTTTGATACCTTTGCGGAAGCTGAGGCTTATCGTACAGGGCCAAGAGCTAAGGGTAAGAGAAGGAAGCTTCAAGAAGGTCGGGGATCGGATCTTGAGATCATCAAGGTAGGTGATAAGTACAGGGTTGCTGAACCACTGGCTATGACCGACAAAGAAGCCCTAATGATAGATGAGGGAATTAAGAAATATCATACCGAACGACGTTCGAGGATCGAAGAAGCTGTTGGTGAGTTCGACGAAGGTACGATCAGTAATCAATTAGAGGGTCTTTACGAAAGACTTGGAGCGTGGGAGAAAGGAGAGCCGGTAGATATCGAGCTTATTGCAGACAACTTGCAAGTGGTGACTGATAATGCTGAGATGGCCAAGCATTACGAACTTGCGGAGCGTGGCAGTAAGATGCTTGAGTGGCTGAGGAAGCGGAAAGATTTCCTGGACAAACAAGTTAAACCCACAGAGAATCCTGGCATGACAGAGGGCAAACATCCTTGGCAGAGATGGAATCCTGAGACAGGAGAGAAATCTAAGGCTGGACTATTAGTCGATATTGTACTCGATGGTAATGGACGGCCCTTTGTGGATCCCCAATCAGCTCTGAAAGTTCTTAAGGAGAATAACATCGAGGGTATCGTTGAGTTTGTACCTAAACTTGACGGTTTCGTTATTGAGAAGATAAAACCTGAATCTATTGAACCGAAACCTGAAGTAGGAACTGCTCGGAAAATTAAGGAGGTCAGCCCGGAGTATGCTGCGAGAGAGGCCAGGATATTCGAGTTTAGGAAAATCCTGAAGGAAGTAATTGATTCGATTAAAGACACTCTGGATGAACGGGGTTCGATAAGTTTCAGGGACTTAGATCCTGCAAAACGTGAGCGCTTGAGAAGGCTGGTTACCATGGCTGCTCAAGCTGGTGATTCAGTCTACGAACATGTAATGAAGATTGGTGGGTATACTGAGAAGCAAGCGAGAGCCGCTCAGAAGATGGCTGACGAAATGTCTCAGAGTATGAAGATGGGCGAGACCTCGTTCGGGTTGGAAGAGTTCGAGACTGGGGAAGTTGTCAACTCAGGTAAGATGGAGCGAACTGTTGGAACTGAAGTAATTAAAAGACCAAAAATATATGCGGGTGTATTGGATGCTTTGAAGCGTTTGGCTGAGCCAAAAAGATCGTTAAGAGCTACAAGGATTACTCGCGAGTTTGTCCCAACTGAGTTTATGATAGATGAGATTGAAGGACACCTTCCTCTCGAGCAGCAAGGACTTGGACGAGCTTTCCGAGAGAACTACTGGGAACGTGAGGGGATGATCAAAGATGGTGCTGAAGGAGTTGTAAAGCAACGATTAGAACTATCGAAAGGTTTAAATAGACGATCTGGAAGAAGGATTGGAACATATGCTATGTGGGAACAGAAAGATATCCGAGCGCGGATGGAAAGGGATGGTTGGAAAGTAGAGGATATCCCCGAGTTGACACCGCAAGAGATGAAGGTCTATGAGTTCATGCGGAGGATTCTCGACGCACGTGGTCCTATTATTAATCAGATGAGAAAGCTTAACAACTTAGCACCGATGAAACTGCTGGAAAACTATTTCACTGTAATGTATTCAGAAACTCTTGCACAGAAGCTTGGACTAGGACCTAACACGGTGTTTGACAAACCTCATATAGTTGAAGGTCGATATGTTAACTTCAAAGAAAAGCCCTTTAAATTTTCTAGACGTAGAAGTAAGGAGGGCCTGAAGAAGGAAATGAAGCTTAATGCTTTTGAGATCTTTGATCAGTATATCTTTGATTCCTTCCGACACGAGCATATGACTCCTTTTATTGCTAAGCTGTATGAGCTTGGCAAGCCATTGAAAGATGGTTTTGATGCTGAAGGAAAACAGAAATACTATAGGTTGGATAAGGATAAGCCTGAGCTTGCTACGTGGTTCAGAAGATGGGCTAACCAGCTGGCTGGCCGAGATGTGGAGAATCCTCTAAACCTTGGAAGCAAAGCAATGGAGAGCTGGTTAAAGAAAAGATCCAGAAACGTTTCCGTCTCCATACTCGGTTTTCTGTTAAGATCTCCATTTGTCCAGCTCTCAGCACTTCGTGGTTCGCCAAGATATAATGGCTGGATTCATACTCTTCAAGGCATTACAGATATGATGAATCCGGGCGAAGCTAAGAGGGCTATCCGAGAATCAAGAGTGTTGAAGCTGAGGAAGCAGGAGTTCTTAGGTCGTGCGATCTCTCGTGAGGGGTTTACTGATAAGAGTCTGTGGATGCTTAAGAAGTTTGACCAAGCTCCGGCGATTGCAACTTGGTTGGCATCGGAGAGGTTTGCAAAGAGTCAAGGAATCACTGATCCTAAAGTTATTAGAAGATACGCAGACTCTGTCGTAGCTAAAACTCAAGGTACGGCGTTGACAGGAGATATACCTCCGATTCAGAGAGCGGCACTTGGTCGTGCGATCTTTACTCTCCAGACCTTTACTATAAACGATTGGAACTTCATGTACAAAGATGTTTTTGGGGCTGGTAAGGGTAAGAAGATGTCGCCGAAACAAAGAGCCAGAGCAGTATTTGATGTTATGGTAGCTACAGCTTTAGTGAACGTGTTCTTTGAAGATTTACTTGGAACTAGTTCTCCGTTCCCGACGCCAATAAGAACTATGATTGATGCTATCAATGATGGAGAGAAAATTTCAGCTGTTGTGCGCAAGACTCTGGGTGAACTCCTTGAGCCAGTTCCAGGTATTGGTGGTAAGGCAAGATATAACGTGGCACTCGGCGGGGCAGTTTACGAGACCTTGGATAAGCTGGCTACATCACTATTAACTGATCCTCTTGATCGTGATTTGTATGACAAGGTAGGACCAGCTTGGGAGTATGGGATGAAATACCTTGGAATCCCTGGCGCACAGCAACTTGGCAAGTCCCGCCGAGCCATTAAACGTGGTGAGACTAATCCTTATTACATACTAATAGGTAAAAAGTACGAACCCAAAAGCAAGGGATTAACCGGACTCCCTGGACTTGAGGGACTCGAGGGCCTCTGATATAATAGTAATAACCACATCGTTCAGTGACTTGTATTGAACGAGTAGAAACTCTATCTTTCTCAAGACCTCCGTAAGTTTATTCATCATAAACTGGAGGTCTTCTTCTTTTTCGAACCCTGATAAAGCAAATATATTTTTAGCTTTCTCTAACCACTCAGCTCGGCAGGGTTGAGACCAGGGATCTTCAAGCTGACCCTCGAGATAGTAGGTACAACTACCTGGATATTTCTCGTGGGCATCCCAGTTATCTGCGTGCGGTTTCTTGCACAGTAAAAGGTGTAAGGTCATTGCAATGTTCTCAGGACTCATCGATAATTTCCTCCCTTTGGTTAATTATTAACCATAGTTAATCCAACAAGTTACCTTCCATATCTACTTGGTTCTTCTCCAGAGCAAGGACACTTATTATTCTAATATCCCCATCTGGAAGAGAGATGATTTTAAATCTCTTCTGAGCTGAAAACGTTTCAAGTACAGTGTCCAGTCTCCACTTATCTACATCGGACCTATACTTACGGAGTATCTCACTTGCCAGCATAGTTCTATTGCTTACAATATCTCTGGAGATTTTCTCCATCACTGTGGAGTAAGATAGTTCACCAACACCACTGAAGGTGCTAGCCATGTTCTCCTCGGTCTCTGTTAAGATAGCGATAGCTCGGGTGAGATCACCCTCTGTTATTACCATGTCTTCAGTACGTGAAGCGTTGACGATCATAGATAGTTTCATAACGTGGTTGGCCCGACGCTCAAGATAGCCCTCAAATCTAGTGTCCTCAAACTTGTGTCTGCCTTCTTGTGATGGATACCACTTGACCCACTTCTCCATAAAAGCACTGTTGGTTCTGAATCGGCCATTCATGGCATGTATACGGGCGAGGTCTGATTGTAGTTTGGGCTCCAACTCATATCCTGTCGGACCAAGGTCGGGATAAGGAACGACCTTTCCTTTATTTCTCTCATGCACGAAGATCATTCGGCTTGTCAAGCCACCGCCAATAGCATCTAATGGCAAAGTAGATTTAATTAAATCTGGGGTTGTTGCACCGAACAGGTTGACATAGACACCGTCTATTTCGTCAACTCCCTCGTGCTTGGTACGATAGATCCATTTGTCTCGGCAATCGTACCAATCTGTGAGATCACTCATGAGTTGCTGGTTTTGGTAGCCGAGAAAAACAGTTAGCTCTTGCGACCAAATAGTTAGTGATGCGTGGAAGATCATAGAACCGTCTGAAGTTATCTCGGTACTACCTGAGTTGTTCAGCTCACGGATAAGAGCTTCGCGGGTTATTGCCTCGGCGGCTACTCCAACGCTAAGTTGTTCGAGAAACGGCCGAGCCATATTCATAGCAGTGCCTTTGCGTGCGGCTGGAGGGCCAACCAGAACTACGTACATGTTCGGATAGAAGGTAAGGGTACCCCACTCCAGGAAGCACTTGCGCTGTAGCACTGCAGCTATCACTGAAATAGCCGACCAAAGGTGGTACATCATGGTCGGCTCAGTGTTGCTAGTATATTGCAGATAGCCAGTTATCCAGTCATCAAGCTCTCGCTTCATAAGACTCCACCGTGGTGCGAATAATTTCAGCAAGTTCAACTGCAGTTGAAGGAACCTCGTGGGATTTAAGGTCCTTGCCATCTTCCTTGGCCAGTGTTCGGGGACAAATAGTAACGTCCGCAGGAATTATAAATTCCCTGCCATAGTGGGTAGTTAATGGAATCTCGAGCTTAGACTTGACATCGAGGATCATCTTGGCATGTTCCTCGTAAGGTACAGACTTAGGGATCTGGAATGTTACATCGTCATGGACTTGGAGGAGCAGTTCAGATAGCGCATATTTTTCTTGATAGTAAAGCTCAATAACTCCGCGCTCGTTAATAACATCTCCAACCGTTCCCTGGGGGATACAAGAGTAAGCATCCTTAAACAGTTTATCTCCCCACCGATCCATAAAGAGGGTCCGGCGTCCCATAAGATTTGTAATGATCCGGTTCTCCCGAAGGCACTTACGAACATAAACATGAAAGTTATTACGCACTCCAGGATATGCCATGTGATAACGTTCGACAATGAAATGCGCTTCCCTCTCAGTAGTTTCGTAGATATGTGCAAATGATTTATAGCCTAGATCGTAATTAAGAGCATGATTTGCCTTCTTGCCCCAAAATCTTTCATTGTGGGAACCGTCTCCCAAAGAACAAGTGCCGTCCTCAGTCGTAATGTCGGACGCAGGCTTTTGAAATATAAGAGATGCGGTGAGTTTGTGTACATCGTCTTTCCTTTCGAAGCAATCAATCATTGGTGTTATGTTGCCGACATAAGCAACGATACGGTTTTCGGCCTGAGATAGATCAATACGATAGCCGACATAATTGTCGTCAAATAGAAAGAACTTCAACAGCTCGTGTGGTACGTTCTGCAGGTTCATACCTGTACCAAAGATATTGGCAGACGATGAAAGTCGTGAGAACCTTGTACCAACTGGGTTGAACGAACAACGAACACGACCATCAGGGTCGAACTTATCTTCATTCAGGTAAGTACCTGAGAGCTTGACGCACTTGCGGATCTTGCGAATGAGATTCGCTTCTTTAACTCCTTTCTTCGCCAGACGTTTCATCGCATCGTCATCAGTGGTAGGTGCTTTGGTTCTGCGGTTCTTATATGCTGGAAACTTCAGCCGACCGTAGAAGTATTCCTTCAGTTGTTTGGGTGAGTTAGGATTTAAGTGGAACCCTGCGATCTTGTTCAGCTTCTCTTGATGTTGCTCGGCTTCCTTTGCCAGGTCCTCTCGTTTCTGACGTATGCCGTCCATGTCCATCTTGATACCACGCTCTTGCATATATACTAGAGGTGGGATTAGCTTGACTTGCCGATAGTAAGTTTCGATATTGCCCTGTTGCTCCAACTTCTCAATCTGTTTCGGGAAAGCTTCGGCGCACATGATAGAGTCGGTAGCGTTATACTTCCATAGCTGTTCCCCACCTGTACCGAAGTACCTTTTTCCTTCATCCTTGTAATATCGATGATCAGTCCACACTGAGGTAATGAAGTCAAGTCCGATCGGATAGTCTGGCATGATGATTCTTTGAGCAACCATCGTGTCTTCCAAATTTTTAGCTTTGATCCCGTAACGACGAAGTAGAAAGTGCGTATCAAAACCGAGGTTTTGTCCACCTTTCCTGATAGCACCATCTTCAAGAATATCTGCCACGTGTTGGAAGACGTTTGTTTCTTGCTCGATGGTGAGGTAATCTCCATCCGCCGCAACAAAAGGTATACATAATGCTTCATCGTCCCGATACGCAAATGAAATGCAGGAAACTTCCTCGTTGAGAAGCTCAATATCGAAGTATATAATCTTGCCATCAGTTCCCTCCTTTTCAATCTTGGCGAGATAAGACATAATCTCAAAGTAAGTCGGTTTGATAATAAGTTTACGGAACTTTGGTGTATGTCCGTTATCTGCAATAACTCTCGCTCGTTTGATGTCTAGTTGGATAAGGAACTTGTTTAAATAAACGAACTTGGGCGGGAGTATTGTTGAAGTGTGGATTGTAGGTATGATATATTTTCCTGGCATTCGATCGTCAGTTAATACCGAACCTCTCCACTTGGTTATGCCAGGCTTGTTAATGTTAGTAAGAGCAGTCATAGAATAGTTTCCCATCGCAATGACTGCTATCGCTTTGGCATCATTGATCTCGCCGATCAAAAGATCTCGATACTTGAGTCCCTTCTCACTGAACGTTAGAGTTGAAAGGTTCAGGTACTCACTAACGTGTTGATCGAAATCCTTAGCAAAGTTTGTTATGTAACACTCTTGGCGAATGACGCCAGCGGCCTTAAGACACTCGTTTAGTTCTCTCCCTGCAGGTCCGACGAACGGCCGACCGGATTGTACCTCAGTCTTCCCGGGCTGTTCGCCGACGATAATTATCTTAGCCCTGTCGGGATCACCTTCTGGACGTACGTAAGTGCTCATAGCTCTATATGTCCTTCCTCTTTCAGTTTATAGAAACACTTCATCGTTGCACGTATATCATACATCGCATCGTGCGCACCGACGAACCCTTCGCCAAATAGGAACTCATGGAGTTCCGAGAGCTTAGGCCACTTAGGGCCATAGGGCCCAGGTAGATTACAAAGCTCTGTGGTTTCTTTCATGGTACAATAGTATGGCTTCTCGTACATGAGAATCTTGGCTCTCTGACTAAGGTTATTCCTCAAGAGCATAGCAGCCATCATCTGCACATCAAAGTCAAAGTTGTGTGCGACAAGTATATCCGCACGGTTCATTAGACTGGTGAATAACGTGGCTACAAGATGCTCAGCAATCCCGCAACGATCAGCAGTTTCAGTGTCTATCTGATGCACCCTGGCTGCGCCATCTGAGATAGTTCTGCCGTCGGCCTGAACAAGAACATTGACCTCGGCAAAAGCTATCCCTTCCTCTGCCAGAACAGCTCCCAACTGCACTACCCAGGGAAAGTCATCATCGGTATAGAGTTGAGTTTTGAAGTTGATCTTGTCCGAAGTTTCCGTATCAAAGAATAGTTCCATGGTTCTCCTTTCTACATTTCCCACCTATCTTCGGGTGATTCGGTTAGCTTGAGAGTTATGTTGTTATAGTTATCTATCAGATCACTCAGTGACCCTAAGACACTATCAATGACAGTGAGTTCGCTGAAGATGAAGAAGCCTTCTTCTTTAACCGTTCTTAGCTTCTCATAGATGTCGATAACCCCAAACAATGTGGATACTCTTTCCGAAGCCGTGTTCTCCTCTTCCATCAAATCACCTCCTTAGAAAAGTAAGTTCTTGCGTTTATGTTGTTGGATTCATAGTAGATAAATGCTCCTGCATCGTCGTAGAATGTAGCTTCATCTACTACAATCTCACTGATTCCAGCGTTAATGAGCAGGGACATACAAGATTTGCATGGCATAGGAGCTTTGCCTCCGATCATGGCCAGATACAGACTAGCGTCTCTAACAACCACTCCCATTCGTGCGGCGTTGGCAATAGTATTACGTTCCGCATGTTCTGCGTGGCAGATATGAAGACCACGCCCACTATCAAATCCAAGTAACTGTCTTGGACAGACGGTAGCGAGGTCTTCTTTAGGAAAGCCCTCAAGTTCTCTATGTAATCGAGGATCTGAGTTGTAACGATCCAAGCCACAGTGAACATGACCACGAGGAGGACCGTTATACCCCGTCGCTATTATCGACTGATCCCTTACCAGTATCGCTCCGAACTTCCTCGACAGGCAGGGACTCTTGCTCGCCACTGTCGTCGCTACGTTCCTGAAGTACGTGTCCCAGTTCATTCTTCTTTTCTCCTTTCGTTAGACCGTTAAGTAGATCATCGATGGCTCCTTCTACCATCGAACCAGCTTCAATTTTGTCCTCTGTAATTCTTATCTCGTGATCTCCGATGGGGGATGGCTTCTCCAGAGGAATGTTCAACTTTTCTCCGCCGAGCTTAGTCTTGATAGCTTCAGGGATACTGATTGACCTATGGGTTATTGTCTGAGTTGGAGCTGTTCCTGAAAGCTTCTCGATTTCATCGCATAGCATACGAAGCGCAAGTTTTATTCCATCGTGTTGGCTCCGCCTGGATTTTTGGATCTTATTTATCGTGTCCCTAATTTTTCCAAAGTTACTGGTCGCCATTGGTATCCTCCTCGAATGAACATTCCTCCTCAAAAACAAGAGCCTTTGCGAGGATTAGATAGTTGATGTGATCGGTTATCACCTCATTCCACTCGTCTATGGGAACCTCTTCTCCACGAGCATACTTATAGATCATATCTACAAGCTTTGTAGTATGTTTGCTCATGTAAGCCAGACATACTTCATGTGGTGTCTGCTTGAGGAGAGCAGCAGCTCGTTTGAACTGAGCAAGTCTATCTTCGGTACCCCAAGCATAATGCTCGGCTTTAACGGCCAGCATATTTGTACATCTTTTATACTGCCCTTCTACAACCTTTAAGAATTGATCATTAGTCATATTACCTCCTTAATCCTTGTTAGGAATCCTTCCCGGTGGATTTCACCGAGATCATAACCTATCGGAAGCATCTTATTCCGATAAGCTGAGATTAACGTATTACCACTTCCTGCGAATGGTACTAACACCCGTGAGCCTTCCATGACGAAGGTCGTCAGGATCTCGTCCATTAGCTCGAGTGGCCTTTCTGTCGGGTGGATCTTCTTACTTGGTGGGACGGGCTTGAAACCGAAATGGTTTGTCCGACCCATCTTGTTGAGTTTAGGGTCTCCTTTCTTAGCATAGAAGAAAAACTCTACGGAGCTTGCCAGGTGCCGAATCGGCGTGTTGGTCTGACCGCTTGTGGTTTCTACGAGCTCACCCTCTTCCGCTTCTCCCTTGGCCCAAACACATGGCAGACCACGAACGTTGAAGCCGATCTTCCGCATAGCTTCAAGGATGAAGGGATACCACGGGTCTGGCGAAAACCAGAAGATCAGCCAGGAATCTTTCTTCATCACACGATAACACTCTGAAAGGGTTTCGAAGATAAACTTCGGATAATCCTCTTTGAGGATCTCGTTATAACCCTTTTCACTGTAACTGTAGTTACCAAAACCCGTTTTCTTCTTGATCTTTCCAAGATCGATGGAATAGGGAGGGTCAACCTCAACGAGATTAAATAGTTCGGAGGGGACTTTCTTAACCATCTCGAAGAAATCGCCGACAAGGTAAAACGAGGCAAGCTTCTGTCTCTGAGCATCTCTCAACGTCAGTGCTCCATTGTCTTCTCTGATAGCCTCTTCAAACTGTTTAGCAGCTTCTTGTCGGATAAATACCCGACTGATGTTTTCCTTAAGCTTCATGGCTTCGGCCTTGTTCTTACACTGTTCCCAGGGAACATCTGGAAACTTTTCCATGGTCTCCGCAAGACCGATATCTTGTGACAGTTTGCCATGAGTAATGCCAATCATCTTAGCTACGTCACGGTCGCTAACACCAGGCGCGTCAGGTGATGTGGACTTCTTACGACCATGTATTTCGACCATAAGATCTCGTATCTTCTTGGCCATCCGAACTTTCTCGTGGTATTCGAGATCCTCTCGTTGAATGTTCTCCAGTAACTCAATGGATCTAATTTCAAGCTCCGATAACCTACCTGGGAAAATCTTACACTCAATTCTCTCGCTGTTAAGGTGCTCGCAGGCCCGTAGGCGACGCCCTCCGGCAAGTAACAGGTATTTTCCATTTGCTTCTGGATGCGGCATAATTGCGATCGGATGTACGAGTCCATGTTCTCTGATAGAGGTGGCAAGTGCCGCAATGTCTTTGTAATCTTGACGTCCCCGATCTCCATAATCTATATCTCCCAGTGGAATTACAGCCAATGTTCCTTCCTTAATCATTTTCCGTTTAACTCCTTTTCTAGCATGGTTATAAGAACAGCTTTCTGCTCTTGGGTTAAGTTAGCCAGTGGGTCTTTCGGCTTAGCTCTCGAAGCTCCTGAGGAGGTTGATCCTCTGGGCTTCGTAACTTTCTTCTTTATCCTTCGCGACTCACGTAGGCTTTTAACCAACGCGAAAGCTTCCTCCGGGTTCATGCTAGAAATGGATACGTTCAAATCGTCGATTTGAGCCATTATCTCTCCTTATCAAGATTGAGTTTACAAATCTCTTTCAGGGTTATAGCACGCTCGACTAGCGCGCCAACAACTATCGCCTGCCCGTGTTCATCGAACAGACGAAATAGGTCTTCCAGAATAACAGTAAAGACTTCTTTCTTCCTACCGCTTTCTGGAAAATATCGATCGAGCTTAGCCTTCATCTCCTCACTGATATCGATAGACAACCTTGGACGATATCTATATGAGTCCATATAATCTCCTTTGATAAAGCCCTCCGAAGGTGGGGGACAGGAAAAAGGTGGTGTAAAAACCTGTCTCAACGGAGGGCTTAGTTTACCTATGGTTAAAAATTAACCAGAGTTGGTTAGGCTCCACTCACATACCTACGTATGCGGTTAATCTCGTTACCATCCTGGTCTTTGCCCACACCCAGGATAGCCCAACCTTCCTTGCCGATAATATCGTTTTTGATATCAAGAGTACCACTGAAGCTAATATCAAAGGTATCCTTGAATGTCTTGATTCGGAGTTTCGAGCGGTTCTGCTCTTTGGGACTCATAGAGTCATTTGGCAGAGCCATGTAATCACCGAACTCCTTGCAATACGGATCATCAAGCACCTCGTAGAAGGGCATGATATAATCCTCATTGTTTTTGTTCTTGTCTTTTAGAAAAGACACGATGCGAAGCTTGGCTTCGGTACCGGCAGGAATAATAGTTTCCTCATGAACGTCGTCAAGATCTACTGATGATAGATCAACAAAATCTTCAGCCATAAGTTTTCTCCTTATCTAATGATTAATAGTTGTTGTTGGTTGTTCTTGCCGATTGGTTAGAGTTAGCCACCTCCTTTCATGTTGAATAGTTGTTTGTCTTTCGTCCCAAAGCCACACTTAGCCAGAATCTTCTTTATATTCGGCTCTTCGTATTGCTTAAGAAGACCCTCACGGGCTAATCTGGAACGAGCTATGTGCATCCCGGTTGACTGGGTTAGCACCCGATATTCCGTGCCGCTTGATGTTGATTTTGGATCCATTACATAGATCTCATCAAACAGCAGAGGGATAGTTACACTGGCTTTTCCAGTGGTCATGAAGCGATACGATACTCTTCCAGAAACTTCATCTTTAGACGCTTCGAGATGACCAGTTAGTATGAAATCGCAGGGGATCTGTAGCATGATCTTGATCCAGTTTTGGATCTTGACTTTCTGCGGTACATAATCGTGGGCCCATCTCGGAGGTTGCCCGGCTAGTCCCTCAGTTTTTAAGATCTGGTTCATTATCGCATCGCTCCATGTAGTTGAGCTATCTAAAGCATATGTAGCGAAGTAATCGAAGTACCCTTCTTTTATCCTTCTTTTCATCTCGACTTCCCAATCTCGGAAAGCTCTCGGTGAAAGTGGATCTTCCTTTGACCATCTATCGTCTACGACAATCTCTCCTCGTTTTACGAGGTCAATAAGGTTAGTGGCTCCGCCCGGATCGAATATATCGACATGAACGGGCTTCCGAGCAGTACGAAGCAAGAAGCTCTTGCCCGCCCCACTCTCTCCCAGTACGAGAGCATTGAAAGACTCGGTCTTCGGATCAGATGCGTACATCTGTTGTAGCTCTTGTACTTCTTTCTGAACTTTTAAGAACTTTTCTTCTGTCATTTTAGCTCCTGATAAATTTCGATTATTAAATAGATTAACACCACCACGCTGATGAATATCTCAATTATCAGCATAATTCTTCTTCTCAAAGTCGAACTTGTGTTTAGCCTCACGCTCCATCGGATCCCAGTATTCCTTAACAAACCCGATGGGAGGTTCGTACATTCTGCGGAGCGGATTTGACCAAGCCAGACAGAAGTCTTGATACTCGCACACTCGACCATAGTCGATACAATTAGTCGGGCGCATAGGGAAAACTGGGAGAACCTCTTGCGTTTCGTCGTAGTCTTCAAGCATTTCATATTCACGATCAATCTCCCATAGGTAATACCTGACGGTGTCCATCCATACTTGCATCTGATCCTTGCGCTTCCGCACTTCGTAACGATGAAAATCATATGGATCTTTCTTTCTCTTGATGAAGAAACAACCGTTCATTTCGACACAGTCGACCTCATCACGAGGATATAAGCAATACAAAACGTGGGAATATGTAGCTGGCTGGATTCCTAACAACCATTGCTCATCCCACATCCACAAACGACTGCCCGTTTTATGTTCTCGTGAAAACACTCGACCAGTAACATTGTTGCGGATAATACTGTCCATCCTAAACGCAAGTGAGTGAGTTTCATCAACCGCTACACTTCCAGCGATTTCTGTATATAGCACATCGAGATCCTCAAGCTCCCCGTCATAATGCTGAGCATACTTTGCCAGAACGAGGAAAGCATTGTCTGGAGTCTTCGGGGCGAATAGCTCATCGGTTTCACTTGTGAAGGTCTTGCGATATTCCTCGAGGAACAAGTTGAAGGCATCAATAATGGCCTTATCACCATAACCATGAAGGAGTAAGTGCTCCATGGCAAGATGCCAAGCAGTTCCAAAAACCAAGTGGTTATTCGGTGACTCAGTTCGCCATCCGAGAATGTGCCGAAAAAAGAAGTATCTCGGACATCTCATGTAATCAACGATTTTTGAGCTGTCGATAACGTTTTGGCTTTTTGCTTTTATCGGATTGTTTGTTTCCATTCATATTTTCCTTTCGGTAAAATAGTTCAATTAGTTCCGAAGCGTCTTCCAGGCCTTCGGCCAGAGCTATAATCATCTGAACAGCTTCACGTCTTTTCAGACCCAACTCTCTTAGGGTCGCTATTTTGTTTAGCACCGGATGATTGAATTTCTCTGATTCTGCTGGCTTCCATCTCATAGATTTCAGTTATCGCTGTCGCTGCGTCTTCCGGGTTCTTGGCCATCTGGATTATCAACAGGAACGTGTTCTTCAGCGGGAGTCCTTCGTTCCTCAGACTCGTTATTCTCCTTAATGTCTTCTGGTTCATTGGCATAGTCTCTCACCTCACTTCCACAGGCCATACACCTGTAAGTTGGTACCGGGACAAACCTCGGTTGTTTGTCGGGAGTGTATAAAGGAGAGATTCTCCTCATACCATACACCTGTATAAATATCTCGCTCCCGCACTTGCATTTATAGATCGTAGAGTTCGCCACGGCTTCGTTTGCTAAAGCCTGTTGAGCTTTTGCTTGTTGCATCCTTGCTTTCTTTATATCTCGTCCCACCTTTAGTCTCCTTAAATATAGATACCCGTTCAACGTAGGTAGAAGGTGAACGAGGATCTGGTTTATATATAAGCAGATTTAATCTACCATGTTTCGCCGCGAACATAGCACAAGCTACTGAGCACATGACTGTCATGCCGCTTAGCAGTATGTAGTCATAAGGCTCGCTACGTCGAATAAACGGCTCAAAGAGTCGGCACATTCGGGAGACGGAGAATCTTCGTAGACTACCATCAGTCATAAAAATCAGATCTCCAAAATCCTCTGCGCCACTATAGTCATGTGAACTACGGTTCACTACGAAGACCTTTTTCCTCAAACTATCACCTCCTTAGACTCGTACGGATTCGCCCTGAGGCAGTTCTTCATCCTCATATCTTGATCTTCTATCATCTCTTTCCCTTGCTACCAAAGGGGCACGTCCTGATCTTGGAGCGTCTGGGTATTCAGTGAATCCAGCAGAAATGCTTGGTCTCGGCCCCTCTGAATTGTATTTATCTTCCCACATATCTGGATCGGATAAATACTTATCCAAGTCAGCGAGCAAGGACTCCTTAGTCTCATAAGCAAACCTTCCACAACCTACGAAGACAATGAATCCCTTGTTGTCCGAGGGTTCTATGCTAACATTATAATTCATTACTCTTCCTAGTTCCATTGAAAGCTCCTTTCATAATAAAGGGTTAACATCTTCTACCATGTTGAAGGACTCGATTGTGAAGGTCTTGCGGTATTCCTCGAGTTCAAGGAACACGGCACTCTTCGGAACGCCGCTCTTACCTGTCATATGCTGATATCCAACCTTACAGGCGTAGCGTGTTAACTCACCGCGCATATTCCAGAGACGGTTCCTCTCTTCATCTGTCATAGAGAACGAACCAACCTCGAAAGTTGAGCCGTCGTTCCCACGACATTCAATAGCTCCAATGGTTCCACTATATTTGCCCTTGCCTTCAACGTAGCCAATAATCTGATAAATGTCCTGCTTTGCAGGCTTAAACTTCATAACGTGAACGCTCCGCTTACGGACATAAAGACCATCAATATGACGTACAATGATACCTTCATATCCGTCGCCAACGTATTCATCGAATACTTTCCGAATACCGTTGAGATCCTCAACCGCCCTGGTTGGGACAAGTTTGACGTGCGGAGGAAATAGTTTTGCGATCTCCAATAGATCTCTTATCCTTTGATGTTGCGGGTGGGTACGAACGATGTCGAATACGTGGTATTCTATACGTTCGTGAAGAGGGTGCAGATTTTTAGTGCGGGATACTACTGAGTGGATTTCCTCGAAATCTTCACCGTGGAGATAGAGTTCTCCATCGAGTTCGATTGGAAAGCCAAGAGCTAAGGCCAGACGCTTAAGTTCGCGCACGAGATGCGGAACGGCAAAGTTCTTAACCTCAGCTTCACTTGATAGTAGTATCGGATCGTTGAATGGCCCTTCGAGAATCGCCCGACATCTCTCCCCATCCAACTTAGGTTGGACAAGAACGATCTGGCTGTCCCAGCGACTTAGCCTCTTTTCTTCGAAGGGATAACAAAGTAAGATTCCTTGTCTTCTGCTCATTTCATGCCTCTTTTTTCCTTTAGCTCATCAGTGTGACAGTCAAAACTGAAGAGCAAATACTCGAGAGAATCAATAACCGAATCGAGGCAGTGTCCCTCGTAAGGCATTAAGTATCTCGAGTGTCTTATACCTATCACTAGACTTAGAACGGCTTTCAAACGACCTTTGATCTGAAACTGTCTGTGTCTTTGAAACAGTTGTTTCTCGGTAGGTTTTTTCATGCTTATCGACTCCTGATGGTGTCCATATTGGGTAAAAGAGAAGGGGACATAGTCCCCCTCTCAGTGGCCTGAGTTCGAATCTCTATCCCTTCAGAGATTGAAGGAATGCAGCCTTGTCTTCGTCGGACATCTTCGCAAACGCGGCCTTCGCAGCAGCAATAGGATCTGCGGCGATGGAAGGAGCCTTTACTCCGGGTTTCCAACTTGCGGCGAAGTCTCCGGGATCACGCCCCTGTTCCATGCAACGGCGTAGGGCCGCTTGCAGGACAACTTTTGCCTGCGCTACGTAAAGGGAGTGAACCACGTCTCCGGTGAAATTATCGACGGCTTCCTCGATGGTGCCGCCGAAATCGTACATTACTGCACATTCTTGGTCTGTTTTCGGATTACTTGCTTTTACTTCGATCGGTGTTCCCATTTGAATCTCCTTTCATTCATTAGATTGATTAAGTTCTAGTTAATTTGAGTCCTATGGTTAATAATTAAACAAAGTGGGACGTTGTCCCTTAAGCATCACTCCTTCCTTTACCAGTTTAAGACTCCCAGTGACAAAAACCATTATACCAAAAAAATGGCCAGTTGTCAAGTAGTCTTTGGTATATGCTAGCGCATAATTGAATCTCTTATATTCTTGCGAATATCTTCCAGCATACCTCGTATGCGGTGGATTGCAAGATCGAGTTCAATCTCACCCTCATGGTTCTCGCCATAATAATCTATAGCCCAATCTTTGAAGTCCTGAATATCCTCTCCTTGGTCTCGCAGAACAGCTGGAACTAAGAGCATTAGCTGTTCTATCAATTCTTGATGACTACCGTTAAGTTTTGACATCTTTTCAGACCCAAGGAACTCCTTGATCTTCTCACACATGTTTATAACATCATCGTTGTTGGTTTGTCCTAAGTCAGAGAACCAATATCTATCAAGGATCTCCTTTGCTTCTTTTAAGAGTTCTATGCTCTTCATGCTTTCCTCCTTTCGAAGTGCTTCATCAGTTCATCGATGAGCTTTTCTTTCTCACTCTGCGAGAGCTTCTTTACGAGACGCTTTGCGTCTATCGGGCGATCCTCGGAGCGATGATAGTGAGGTTCAACGACCTTATATCTCCCATCCATCTCCGCAAGTTTACGATCTATCCGATTATGTAGAAGCTTTGTTCGTGTCAGTCTAAAGTCATACTTAGTAGCTATCTGCCTTGCGAGATTGCGAAGCTTAAGGAGCCGCTTAATCTCCAAGTAATATGACCACCTTTGTCTTTTATAGATCTCACGTGGATCTTCGAGCAGGGCAACTATTCCACGCAAGTCCTCGAGTAATAGTTTATCCATGCTACCTTTAATGTATCGTTTCGTTATCTGTCTCTGGACTTATTACTTCAGTCCCCTGTCTTTTAAGAATAGACGCAAACAAAGGCACTAAGACCTTCTGTGGAACTGTTTCTAAAACCGTAGCTATAGCCGCCAGAGAAACAGCTCTGTCTCCACTTCCGCCGATGAATATATCATCCTTAAAAGTTACGATCAACATTACAGAGTCGGCTTCACCTGTAATCGTCAGATCCAGGATCTCCTGGAAAGTCTTCTCGTGGATTTCTTCTTCTCTCATTTTTCCTCCTTAAATTTTCCACTGGATTCTTTTAAAGCGCACTTTGCATAGTTACGGATTCCCCTGTTGAACACATCTAAGAGTTTGAAGTAATCAGACGGAGTAGTTATGAAAACTGTTGTTAGACCCAGAATAAGGCTATAGAGGTCCAGGAGCTGGACGTGTTTCGAAACTATGTTAAGAGTTTCCCTGAGTCCTTCTCCAAAATCTAAAGCATCTTCTTTGTACTTATCCGGCATAGCTGATTCTTTAATTTGATTTAGCTTATTGTCTAAGAACAAGCAAATAGTTTCATGGGCTTCTAACATAGAAGTATTTTTATCCATTCTTTTTTCCTTTCGTTTAGGGATGACGTCCCTATTCGCAGACCAATCTTAGTCTGTAGACTGGTTCTGGGTTCCCTTCTCTAACGTGCGAGAACTCCTTGACGACTGTACATTGTCTAAACTCACCTTCTTTGACAAAGAATACTGATTTTGCCCAGAGAGGAGATGAGTTGTCAGAAAACTCGAACACTGGTTCTTCCTCATCACCACTGAGCTCTAAATGCCAAAGTTTATCAAACTTAAGGTGAAATGGGCCGAGAACGTTTTCGATAAATTTCTCGATATCTACGTTCTGGACGTTGAAGATAAGCTTATTCCCGAAGAGGGAATCGGTGTGATACCAGATTTTACACGGCTGGCGGTTTAGCCACTTGTTCTCAAGAACAAAGTCAATCTGTTTTTGCGCGGACAGATGAAACTCTTTCATCCTCTTGTACTTTTTCCATTCTTTTCCAAGTCTCTCCCGAAGGTTCGGGCTACTTAATAAGATCATGCTTTCTCCTTTCTTTTGTTAAGCCCTCAATGCGCTACATGACAGACCAACGATACAGCGGCAGGGAACCCCGCAGAACCCTGTGAAGTCAGTATTCATCCGGTTAAAGTATTTGCCTTGCAACAAATAGCGCAGCTGACAACTGCGACTTTGTAAGTTTTGACTTCAAGTATCATTAGTTTTCTCAATCATTGAGGGCTTAAGTCTTATAGCTCCCACCTTACATCTGGGAGTCTATCTAATTTGATTCTTCCTTTCTTCTTACTCTCGGCTTCTTCACGTTTGATACGTTCTTCTTCTCGCCGATGCCAAGAGCAGAGTTTCTTCCAACTGAATGGTCTTAGGTAGAAGAACCTACCTTTGTTTTTGCCGAAGTAGACTGGCTTAGGTGGGCCGATTTCAGGCCGGGTTTCCGGAAGTGCTCCACATTCTTCGCAATGTGGATTAGATTTTAAATCTTCTTCAGTCATTCGTTTTCTCCTTTCGTTGTTAGTCCTCGATTCTCTACCAACTATTATACCAAAAAATTCATTAGATGTCAAGTGATCTCTGATAATTTCACTCATCTTTTTCATTTTTTGAATCCACGATTTCAACGTTATCTGGAACCTTTGAGAGTTGATCGTGGAGATTATCCACTGACCAGTTTTGTTCCTTGGGAAGCACTACCGGCGGTTCTCTTCGTTTTATCTCCGCATCACGTATCATCTTTTGTGCTTTGTAATAGTCCTCGAAGTCTGGATAAGCATCATATAATTCTTGATCGAGGTTCTGGTATCTCACGTACATTGCTCTATAGAAGGCGTCTTCCTCTATATCTTCTTTACCTCTTGCAATCATAAGTGATTGTCCAGACACTGCAGAATGTACACGAGGTTTGTTAGTATCACTGACCTCTTTAATTATTCCTTTTGATTGAAGGAACTCAATAGCCTCATTTACATCAGCTATGTAATGCTCTGGGAAGTTTTCTTTGATGAATAAAGTGTGTAACTCAAGACATCTTTTTAATACTGAGCTTACTGACTGATGTATTTCTCCGAGCGAGATTAGATAACTCGCCAGAGACGCAACAGCCTCTGGCCTATATCGAACAGCGCCCAAGAGAGTTCTTGCCCTTTTAACAGTATAGGGAAGACCTTTCTTGTTTCTTTTCTCTACTTCATAGAAATCACTTTCGGACATTGTTTAAATCCTCCTTCCTCTGCTGGGCTTCGCTCTTAGTCCCTGACCATCTTTTAAAGATAGCTCGTGTGATCTTCTGGAACACCCAGTCTTTATTAACGTCAGAGTATTTGATATAGAGATCCTTCTCTCCCTCAACAAGGTGCCACTCGACTGTGCCGCGGAGACACCAAGTATAAACCTTCCGACTCCAAGGCCCCATTCTTTGAATGGGAGTCATTTCAAGATGACCTCTGTCAGAGAGGTTCGTGAGAGCACTGCCGACAGAGGATCTTGCAACATCACTGAAAAAGACGAGATCCATAATCTCAAACACTGCGAATGTTTTTCTCGGATTGATTTGAAAGAAGTGAAGAATAGACCGCTGTCTATTGTGAGCTTGGTTGATAGACTTTTCAAGGCGCTCGCCTTCTTCGTCGTTTTTGTTGTAGTTATTACGTGTTTCGTCTGGGTCGTAGCCCAATTCATCATCTGGTGGAATATTCTTATCAATCATTTAGTACCTCCTTCTACGTGGTTTTTGTCGCTGGAATTTGCGACGCTTCTTCATTCTTTCATATTTAAGTTTAAGCTCCTTCAGTTCATCCTTGCTGAAGGCTTTGAGGGTTTTCTTCATCTTTACTCCCCCTATGTTTAAAAATTAACCATAGGGTGTAGACCCTCGAGTAGCCTACACCCTACAGTAACGCTGTTACTTATTTATTCTGATAAAATCAAAGATCTCTTGGAAGTAGAATCCTTGAGATTCTTCATGATAGGATTTCAACACTTTCTTGACCTGCTGATCTACCTCGTGCACAGTTGTGCGAAGCAGAATGTTGGCCAAGACCTTAGCCGCCTCTTTTGTCAAACTTACGTGCGTACGTTGGCGTATCTCGTCTTGCATGGATACACGTGATTCTTGCGCGAGTTTGGTCGCGTCTCCTAATTTCATAGTTATTCTCCTTTCTTTGGTCTCCTCTTCTTTTGGTGTCGCACTACTCCACATCTGTTACATTTGAAAGTCGCGTATTCCTCGAGTGTTTCGAGGTCTAGCAAGGCTCCCTGTGGAACAAGCCGACCACCACATTTACAGTTGCGTGGCATAGTTATCCTTCTCCTTATCCAAGCAGCTCTTGCAAAGAGCTATCCCAGTGTCTATAACGGTTAACGATTCTGTCACATTTGAAAGTCGCGTATTCCTGGTAATGTTCTGCGGTCTTCGAATTCTTTGAACTCCAAGCACTTGTCGCAGAGACATATCTCCATGTCTTTGGAGAACGGATTCTCCTTAGGCTCGCCGAAAAGTACGCACCAGTCTCCACAGTAGACTATTCCTTCTTCAGTTGGTTGAGTGAGATGACCGCACTCCATGAACATCTCAGCGTCTCCGGGTCTTCGTGGTCTGTAGATAATCAGGAAGCCACGATCGTTTATATAACCTCTCATTTAATCACCTCCTTCCTGGAACTCAGTTCCATTACCACGGTCTTTCCTTGTTGATTTTTGCGTGCTCTGCGTCCACGATTACTTTGCCGAGCAACAGTAACAGGACAAACACACTGGATGGAATAAGAACTATCAGTGTTAGCAACGTTAACATAGTTAATCACCTCCTTTCTTTTTATAGTTTTACTGTGTCCCTCTCATGCCCCGTGGCTTGACCAGTTTGGTTCTGTAGTTGTTAGCTCGGTCTTCGGCAATCTTTCTGATTAGCGCCGCAGCCCACATTACCTGTACGTTGTACTCTGGTTGTCTGTAGAACCAATCTTTAGCGAGTCGCATTACCTCTCTTATTGGCTCTGCTTTGCACCAGTTTTCACTGATAGAGAACTCCTCAGGATTAGTCATGCTCGGATCTACCGACAGTGACCCAAGATCAACTCCAGCATACTCGCAGGTAATCCAGTACATATCACGTCTGTGGAAGCCCCAGTATGGCTGTTCGAAGTGACCAACACCTGGCTGTAAATAGCCTGGTCGCTCCTGTCGATCGCAGATAAATCTAACCGAGAATTTGATCCCTTTCAGTTCATCCTGGTTTAGCCGGTGAACTGTTCTCATAGTTTACTTGCCTCCTTTCTATTGTTATAATGTTATGATGTTATAGTGTTACCTATGGTGCCCTTTTCCCCCAGCTCAGAAGAGAGGGGAAGAGGTTTTATTTGTTCTTTTATTTTTTTCTTTTTTTTTTTCTACCCTTACCTCGAAAAAATCAATTAGTTGGGTTGGGTAAAAGGGCACCCCAGATAACATTATAACATTATAACAAAATAACACTGAGTTGTCAAGCGATCTATTCGATTTATAGTAATGATTTCAAAAGAGTTTTTTGCTCGTTGGTTAAGCTATCTAATAGCTCCATCGGGTTATGATAGCCACGTTTGCCACTAACACCCGCAGAGATTCTTTTAACAGA
>Ga0180438_10001108_pt1 | contig 49007 bp, 44 predicted proteins | sample SS_ome_12_FD_132455 | JGI IMG/M metagenome (GOLD analysis project Ga0180438, IMG submission 132455) | Hypersaline lake sediment archaeal communities from the Salton Sea, California, USA - SS_3_D_2 metaG | ecosystem: Environmental > Aquatic > Non-marine Saline and Alkaline > Hypersaline >...
AACAAAGCCGCCGGACCCGCTCCCCGTTTCTCTTCCACGGGCTGCAGGTCAACGACTCTCTCCAGCTCGGACCTGATCGCTGCGACCGGCACAAACCTCCCTGGCTCGACCGGAACGTCCCGTCCCGCAGGCATGTACTCGATAAAGCGAACGTCCACCGGATATCGTCTCGCCATGAGCGCAAGATCGACGAACTCTGTATCGTTGATACCTTTCATCGCGACGACGTTGATCTTGACCTGGTCGAATCCGGTCCCGAGTGCAGCCTCCAGTCCTTCGAGCACATCGGCCAGCGACCCGCCGCGTGTTATCTCCTCGAATCGGTCGGCGTCCAGCGTGTCCAGACTGATGTTGACGCGGGTCAGTCCCGCCGAGCGCAGCTCTGATGCGAGACCCGCGAGACGAGTCCCGTTAGTTGTCATCGCCACGTTTCTGACCCCTTCGACCTGCGAAAGCATGTCTACGAGATCGACTATCCCTCGACGGACCAACGGTTCGCCGCCGGTCAGCCGCAACGTCGTTACGCCGAGAGACGCCGCCACTGATGCTACCCGGCGGATCTCCTCAAAACGTAATATCTTATCGTGCGGGAGTCGTCGTACCCCGTCGGGCGGCATACAGTAAATACATCTGAGATCGCACAGGTCGGTGACCGAGATACGCAGGTAATCCACCTTCCTGCCGTGTTTGTCTATGATTGGATCGCAGTGCATCGCTTTATCCGTTCAGCTTTGCGCAAGTCCGCTCGCGTGTTTATGTTAAAGAAGGAGAACTCCTCAGGGTCGAACCGGGCGATCTCGTCCGGACCAATCTCCTTCACCCGAACTGTGTCAAAGAATCCCCTGATAGCCAACCTGTCCCGACTGAGTTGGGCGCGGATATGCTCCAGACAGTCTCTCGAGTAGAACGCGTGAAGCGGCTCCAAACCGCCGCGCGTCCTCGGGATCACCACATCGTACTCATGCGCGAACGTGGCCTGGTAACGGACGAGGTCGGGATTGATGAACGGCATGTCACACGCCGCCACGAACGCAACGCGGGTCTCGGCCGCACGTAAACCCGAGTAGATACCACCGAGACTCCCCGGGAATTCGTCCTCGACAATCTTGCAGCCCGTCAAATCAACCCGGCTGCCCTGTGCCACCGACAGTATCGTCTTCTCGAACAGTCGGCCAAAGAGATTCAGCACGTTCTCGATGACCAACTCGCCGCCCACTCGTAGAGAAAGCTTGTCCTTGCGAAGCCGTTTGCTTCTTCCGCCCGCCAGGATGATTCCCGTCGCGCCGGGTACTTTCTCGATGGTGCTTGTCCCGACCGAGGCAGTGCCGACCATGTTTTTCACTCTTCGCGGCGCCACGCTATAGTGCCGCCGACAGCCGTCGCGCCAACGGACGACTCCGGCGAGAATATGTCTTCAAGCTCCCGTACCCCGCCGGCGGTTCCTATCGCGCAGAAATCGGCTAACTTGCCCGGTTCGAGGGTGCCGACCATTTCATCCATCGCCATGGCTTTCGCCCCGGCAATCGTTGCCATCTCGATGAGCGCCGTCGGTTCCGGAAACTGCGGATAGACGAACTTCATCTCGTCAAGCACGCTCAAGCTGTCGTTGCTCGCCAGACTGTCTGTGCCCAGCGCGACGGTTATCCCGCGTTCAAGCAGCTTCCTGAACGGATGTCCCGTATGACCCAGGAAGGCCTGGCTTCTAGGGCAGAACACCACGTTAACGCCTTCCATCAGCGCGATATCTTCATCCGAAAGATAGTTGCAGTGCACAAGTTGGACGCAGGCTTTGAGAAACCCGAGTTCAGCCAGATACTGTATCGGTCCCATTCCAGGAGGTCTCCACCCCTCAAACGGTACACCTAGCTGCACCAAATACTCGCGGAACTCGCCGCCGCCGGTTTTCAGAAACTCCTCTTCCTCGAGGGTTTCGGCGGCGTGCGTGGCTAGCGGAAGCCGCAGACCGGTCGCTACCCGAATCGACCACCGATATATCTCGGGAGCGGTTGAATACGGCGCATGAGGGGCGATACCGTGTCTGACCAAAACGCCGTTGACTTTCCTTTGAAGTTTAGCTTCTGCATTGGCGATTCGCTCGCTCACGTCTGTCCGACCGGGGATCTCGTGGAAGATCACCCTGCGCATCGGGACGTTGTCAAAGGCTCGCGCACATAGCCCGGTATGTGATACCGCCCCGATAGACGTTGTGCCGCTTCTGAGCGCCTCTTCGACGCCGGCTGTGGCGCTCATCAGAAGTTCGTCCTCCGAAAGCTCGCCGCGCTGGCCCATCACGTCCAGCAGCCAGTCCGTGAACCTTTCGCGCGCGGGAACCTTCCCTTTAAGCCAGGTGAGTTCGAGGTGCGTGTGCGGGTTAACGAGGCCCGGAATGAGCGCAACATCGCCCAGATCAATGGTTTCGGCCGGAGCGCTCCCACGCAGGAGTCGATAGAGACCGACTTCCGCCACTTTATCTCCGGAAACCACTACCGCGCCGTCGTCGATAACGAATCCAGGACGCGGCACGACCAGTCTGGCGCGGTATGTCACACCGTTATCCATGAACGCCAATCTCCGCTTATGCGACCTTCTTTCCGGTACCGTTCCATAGCCGACCGGCAGGAGCAGACTAGCGGTTCCGAGATAAACCGTTCCGCCGCCAGCTCGATAATCTGCGGGAACGTCTGGACCGCCAGTTCTACACGTTCAGCTTCTTCCTTGCTCGACAGCCCGCCGAACAGCTCGCCTGCCGCGTGCTCCCTTACTCTAACTCCCTCGGCGTAGTTCGTAACGTAACATAATGCCGCGTAACACATCTCGAGTTCCCGCGCGAGAAACGTCTCGGGGGCCAACGTCATGCCGACGAGCTGTCCGCCGTACGACCCGTATTTCCTGATCTCGGCCGGCGTCTCCAGCCTGGGCCCTTCCGTGCATACGTAAACGCCTTCGGGGGTATGCTCACAACCGAGCTCGTCCAGAACACGCCCTAGTACGTTTCGCAGCGTCGGGCAGAACGGCCTGTCCATCCTCAAGAAACCCAGCCCGCCGCCGACGAAAAACGACGAGGTACGGTTGCGAGTCTCGTCCACAATATCATGCGGTACCACGAATTGTCCTACGTTGTAACGCTTATCTATCGCGCCGGGACCCGACCAGGCGATAACCGCCGTGGCGCCGAGCTCTTTCAATGCGTAGACGTTCGCCCGATAGTTCACCCACGATGCCGCGCAGGCATATCCCGACTCGCCGTGCCGCGACATGAAGAGCAGTTCGCCGCCGGCTGCGTCAAGCAGAAGAACAGGTGACGATTCGCCAAACGGGGTTGCTCGTTCGCCGAGACGCTTAGCTTTAAGCGCGCCGCTCTGCAGCAGCTCGTACGCTTTGCTTCCACCGATTATCGCCAGACGTTCGTCCATTTTACGTTTGCTATCTCTTCAGGTGGCTGCATGCACAGTCTCGTATCGCCAGGAAACCCCCGGGTCGAAGCGACGAGAGGCAAGTTTACGTCATCATGCCGAGCCTATCCGGGCCGAAGACTCGACTCTGGCGAGAGGACTGGACAAGTCAACGCAGTCACATTTGGATAGTCTAGCACAGTTGCCCGTACAACTCAACCGCTGCAGGCGGACGAGGGTTTTGCGAAACACTCCTTTTCTCTGGTAGGGCAGTCGTCCCGTCCAAGAGTCGCCGCGGACAGCCCGCCAAACGTCGGCAGAAGCCCTTTCGAAGGCACAACTCCGCACGAGTGCGGCGATTTGGCGGCATGCTTTTGGGAGGGCGACGCTCCTGCGGAGCCGTGTGCACTAATGCCTAGACCAGGTCATGGCGGCTCGGCGGGAGCCTCGCCCTCCCAAACCCCATCGCGCACTGTGGGGTGAAATCTCTGATTTGCCTCCTTCTGTCGTCACACATCCGCACAAAAACGCTATTCTCCCGGATGAATTGAAATCAGACTCGCTCTCCATCCCGAGTCAGTCAAGACTTCCCGCTTCTCGCAATCCCCTTTCGTTCTACCGGCTGCCCCGCACCATCTCGACGAAGGCCTGTATCCTGGTGCGCGTGCGCGCGTCGACATTACCCGGTCTGTCGCCTTCGATCGTTAGAATCGGCACCTTGACCTTCTCGCGGAGTATGAGATCCTCGACTTGCCGAAAACAGAAGCTCTGCGTGTAATGTATCAGGCCCTGGATGTCGCGTTCGACGATCGCGCGGTTGATATCCTCAATCCGCCGGAATACTCCGTACGGGTACGTGTACGCCAGATACTGCTCAACGATGTCGTCGGTCCGGTAGGGCATTGCGAACTGTCTCGGTATCTCGTTGAAGACGATCCGCGTGCCGGCGTCCTCCACAGCGGCGTGGAAATCGGCGAAAATCGGCGGTACACCCACGAATCCGAGACGCACTTCGGTTAGTTGAGGTTTCCTGGATGCCGCTTCGTTCAGAAAGTCGTCGACTTTCTGCTCATAGGCTCTCCAATCGCCTTCGAAATCGCTCGAGTTCACGAGAAACAGAAGGTTCTCCTCGCCGGTAACGAGGTTGTCGCACCAGGTCAGCTCGTCGATCCGGCGAAGCTTCCCGCGGACCGGTTCGAGCTCCCTTTTCACCTTCATTGTCTCGTCCCAGGACGTTCCGAGCGCCTCGATGAGCTTCTCCATCTGCAATCTCAGCAGGTCCCGGTCGCCGTCGTAGGGGTACGCAAACGGTATGATCCTGATGCCGCGAAGCTCCAGAGTCTCCATGAGCGCATGGGTGTTGCTGCAATCTCCCTGGGTGACCGCTATGACCGCATCAACTCCGGGCTGCTCTACCGCAACCGTGTATATGCCCTTGACCCAGGCGCAGATGTTCGCCGGATAGCCGGCGACTTCGGCGCAGTCGACGAGCCTGCAAGGGTCACCGCATCCGATAAACACGTTGTTAAGGTCAACCGGCGTGTCGCCGGCGGCAAACACCGCCTCAACCGGTATCGTCGTCGTTATGCCGATCCTGCGATTCATCGTTTCTCCGTGCCAAAACCCGCTATTTTGCCAATTGGGCGCGGTTGAAGTTGAGTTCAAGCACGATTATAGCAGAATTGCGATGCGTTCGGATATGGAAGCAGGAAATGAGGGTTTTGCGAAATAGCGTCTCGCCCGCTCGCTGTGGAGAGCCGGCCGGACAAGGGGCTGCAGCCCCTTGCCTCAACGCAGGGGGGTGCGGGTCACAGCGGCCCTTTCTCAGTTATTCAGACGTTACGCCGCGGTTTGCCTCTTCCTCACGTCATCCCCGCGCAGGCCGGGGTCCATTGTAATCTGAGGAGGCAACGATGTGCCTGGGTTCCTGGATTCCCGCCTGCGCAGGAATGAAGAGGATGAACGGGTTTGAGAAAGAAGAAGGCTGAGAACAACCATTGTTTTGCCTGAAAACTCGGGCCCATTGAGGGCGCGAAGCTTTCTCTTGACATCCGGTGGTAAGGTGTGGTATGCTAGCGGTGTAAAGGTGTGTCGGGTTCATGCGTAAGACGTTACTTCGCAGTCGGAGAGCGTTTTACTCCCGCCGAGAGGAGGTGATACACGCAGGAAGTGGGAAGGGCTTGTTGTGGAGCGGTTTGGTGTCGGATCACGGTGTGACTTCCTATGGGAGGAGCCGGAAATGTCCAAGAAAAAAGGTTTTACACTTATTGAGCTTCTGGTGGTCATAGCGATCATCGGAATTCTGGCGGCGATACTGCTGCCGGCGCTGGCGCGAGCGCGGGAAGCTGCGCGACGGGCAAGCTGCGCGAACAACCTCAAACAGTGGGGTCTTGTGTTCAAGATGTACGCCAACGAGTGGAACGGCAAACTGCCTCAGGTCGGCGATGAAGGTGGCTGGGACGACATATGCAGCGGCGGCGACTGGAATTTCGGACTTGTTGCTATCCCGCACGGGCCAGCGATTTACCCTGAATATCTCAGCGACATGAACATATACTTCTGCCCGTCGGATGCGCAATCGGACCCGGACAGCTTCCTGGAATGTCCGAACGGTACTTGGTGCGTGTCCCAGTGCGGTGCGGGTCACTTCATGCAAGGTCAACTTGACCCGGAAGAGTTCGATGATCGCAGCTACTGGTATATCGGCTGGATGGTGGAAAATGATGCTGTCTATAGGACTATGGCGATGAGTTCAAGTCTGTACGCCTCCGACAGCATGCCGTTTTTTGATCCTGGTAAACGAGACGGGGATCTACCTCTGGAATCGCTGGGGTTGTGTAGCCCCCCCACCTGGATCGGAAATGCTAACGGATGCACTATATACCGCTTGCGTGAAGGGATTGAACGGTTCCTGATCACCGATATAAACAACCCTGCGGCAAGCGCGATGGCCCAGAGCGAACTGCCGATCATGTGGGACGCTCTCGAAGGGAACATAGAGTTTGGAGGTGACGCGAGGAGGATCGACGAATTCCATCACATCCCCGGCGGTATGAACTGCCTCTATCTCGACGGCCATGTCGAGTTCCTTAAGTATCCTGGCAAGTTCCCGTGCAGCAGGGAAGCGTCCGAGATTGGTCGTCCGTGGTAACATAGTAGCGGACAACGTGTCAAATGCCGCCCCGCATCACTTGCGGGGCGGCATTTTTCATATGCGTCGCGTGCCAGCCCACCGACCGCAGAATAGGCGTCTTCTCTTGACGTAAGACAATACCGCATGGTATTCTTGCCGTGTTGGTTGTGTCGGGCGTATGGAAAGACCGTAATGCCTCAACGGCAGAGCATATCTGGCCGTGTTGAACGAACGATGCTGAGGCCAGAAGTGTTGGTACTGATCCGGCCGAGAGGAGGTGATATCTGCACGGAGTGAGTACGATCTGCGTGAAACGGTTGGGTGTCGCAGAGTGGTTTGACAACTGACGGGAGGAATTGCAGATGTCGAAGAAAAAAGGTTTTACACTTATCGAGCTTCTGGTGGTCATAGCGATCATCGGGATTCTGGCGGCGATACTGCTGCCGGCGCTGGCACGTGCGCGTGAAGCTGCGCGGCGGGCAAGTTGCGCCAATAACCTGAAACAGTTCGGGCTTGTTTTGAAGATGTACGCTAACGAGTACGACGGGAAGTTCCCCAAGATGTGCGGGTTCAGCAATGTAGCGGAAGCGGAACCGTGCGACTTCTATAACAACCAGTTCGATTTCGGCGTAGATGTTGATGCTATCATGCCCGAGTATCTCACCGACGGTAACGTTCTCAGATGTCCGTCAGACGTCAACTCCTACCCTGAACAGATTGCTGACGAGATTCTCGCTGAACACCCGCTGTGCGAAGATGTGCGAGGCCAGTGGGTAAACACCGACGCATCGTACACGTATTGGGGTTGGGTTCTCGACCGGGTCGAGGACGATGTGACCCCTATCGCCATCCCCGATTTTACCGATGCTGCTCCCCCGCAGCTTGCCGCCATCGTTATCGCGGTGTCAACGGCACCCGACCTCGACAAAGCACTTAACAGCGACCTCGACAGTCCGCTGCCCGGCGAGGGTAACGCCGGCGGCGACAAGATCTACAGGTTGCGTGAAGGGATCGAGCGGTTCTTGATCACGGATATTAACAACCCAGCTGCAAGTGCGGTCGCCCAGAGCGAAGTGTTCGTCATGTGGGACGTCGTAGGACAGGGTGGCGGCATCAAAGCGATGAACCACGTCCCTGGGGGCTCCAACGTACTCTATATGGACGGGCACGTCGAGTTCATCAAGTATCCGATGCAGGCACCAGTCAACAGGGTGATGGCTGAGATACTCGCTGGCATGGAGTAGCGCTTGAAAACGGTTCTGTCCAGCGGCCATCCTCCTGAGCCCGTTTTCTGTTGACACACGACGATGACACGGGCTAGTATGGGCACAATGGCGGGACGCGTACGTTGCAGGTGCTCACGGAAGGGGCGTTCTTGCCGATGTAATGCGAGAATAGGCCTTGTAAATTGCGGGTATGCGTCACGCCGAGAGGAGGTGATACACGAAAGAAGCAGGAAGGGTTTGTCGTGGGATGGTTCGGTGTTGGAGCACATTTGAACTTCTTACGGGAGGAGCCGGAAATGTCGAAGAGAAAAGGTTTTACACTTATCGAGCTTCTGGTGGTCATAGCGATCATCGGTATTCTGGCGGCGATACTGCTGCCGGCGCTTGCGCGAGCGAGAGAAGCTGCGCGACGCGCTTCGTGTCAGAACAACCTCAAACAGTGGGGTCTTGTTTTCAAGATGTACGCGAACGAGTGGAACGGGAAGTTCCCGCCGATCGCGTGGGACGGTTGCGATTACGATAGCCTGGCTGCGGATCCCACAAACGAGTGCAGCCTCGGTGCGTGTCCGTGGGGACCGTCAATCTATCCAGAGTATCTCTCGGACATGAACATCTACTGGTGTCCCTCGGACTCAACGGACGATCCCGATCGCTGGCTGGAATGTCCAGGCGGAGGCTGGTGCACTAACACCTCCGGGCATTTCAATTACGGGAACCTGGACCCGCAGGAGTTCGAGGACAGAAGCTACGTCTATTACGGGTGGGCTGCCGAAGATGAACACGTTTTCGCCACGATGATCGTTGCATCGATATGGTTGGCCGACATGACCTGGCCACCGGAGTCGAGTGTGACGGGAAGAGATGAAGACCTTACCGTCGATGACATTGTGAGAAGTATGGTGCCGGCTTGGTTTCCGGCTCTTGGTATCCAGACAAGGGGCAACGGCGGAGGCGATAAGATTTACCGTTTGCGCGAGGGCATCGAACGGTTCATGATTACCGACATAAACAACCCGGCTGCGAGCGCTATGGCGCAGAGCGAGATACCGGTCATGTGGGATGGCATCGAAGGGAACATCGAACCGGACGGCGAAGCAAGGGACGACCTCGAGAACTTCCACCACATCCCGGGTGGACTGAACGCGCTGTTCATGGACGGACACGTCGAATGGATTTCTTATCCCTCAGAGTATCCGTCCAATCGAACGGTAGCCTCGATTGGTCGTGGCTACTAACTGATACTGACGATTGCTGACAATGCCGCCCCGTACCACCGTGCGGGGCGGCATTTCTTATGACGGGTAACCTAGGAAATGGATCTTGATAGGGCGGAGGTCTTGGCTGCTCGTCGAGGGAGAGCCCGAGGCAGCACAGCAGATGTGGTTGTAGGGGCGGTTCGCGAACCGCCCCTACGGATCCACCCGTCTCCACTTGCTGCACAACGCTCGATGGAACGACTGGGTGGTGCGGTAAGCCGAATGTAGCGCGGCGCGGTGTTTTGTGGTATAATGTCGCGAGTTGAGCCGGAATCAAGAGGGGACAAACGTAGAAAGGAGGCGAATTGGAGGGAGGAAGTATATTACGGGCTGGTGACGCGTTCACCGCGTGCCTGTATCTTGTCATTGTCATAGCTGTAGGGATATGGAGTGCAAACCGTGCCCGGTCAACCGAGGGCTACTTCCTCGGCGGTCGCGCGATGCCGGGTTGGGCGGTCGGCCTCTCGATGCTTGGCACGGCGATAAGCTCCGTGACGTTTCTCGCGTACCCGGGCTCAGCGTTCCTAGGCAACTGGAGCCGGATCGTTCCCGGGTTGATGCTGCCGATCGCGACGATAATCGGGATAATCTTCTTCATTCCTTTCTACCGTAAGAGCAATCTCACCAGCGCGTACGAATACCTCGAGAACCGGTTCGGGCCGTGGGGACGGACGTATGGGTGCGCGCTGTTCAGTCTAGGTTCGGTCTACCGCATGGGTTCCATACTTTATCTCCTGGCGCTGCCGCTCAAGGCTATGACCGGCTGGGATACCACGACGGTGATCGTGGCAACCGGCATTTTCGTCACGTTCTACACTGTGCTGGGCGGTATCGAGGCGGTGATCTGGACCGACGTAATGCAGACCATCGTGCTGTTTCTGGGGGGCATCGTCACCGTTCTCGTCGTGTTCATGAAAGTGCCTGGCGGAGCCGGCGCAGTTGTCGGCCAGGCGATAGCCGAGCACAAGTTCGGTATAAACATAGCGTTCGAATTTGATCTGGCCCGTGACACGTTCATTGTGCTGGCGCTGAACGGGCTCATAGGCAACATACAGGAGTTCGCGACGGATCAGACGAAGGTGCAGCGGTATCTTGCGCCGAAAACCCTCTCCGGCGCACGTCAGGCCGCCTGGTGGTGCGGGCTGGGGTGCATACCGTTATGGTCGCTGTTCATGTTCGTGGGCACGTGCCTGTTCGTGTTTTACAATTTCTTTCCTGATGCGATGCTAACAGGACTTAAGAGCGACGAGATTTTCCCGCGTTTCATACTTACGCAGCTGCCCGTGGGCGTGGGCGGGTTCGTGATCGCGGCGGTGTTGGCGGCGGCAATGTCGTCGATCGATTCGAGCATGAACGGAACCGCCACGGTGGTGACAGTCGACGTATATAGACGCCATCTTGTCAAAGGCAAGGACGACCACCACTACCTTACAGCGGCACGTTGTTTCACGGCGCTGGCCGGCGCGCTCATGATCGTGGCGGCCCTGCTGCTGGCGAAGCTTGGCGAGGAAAGCAGCATACTGGACATCTATTTCAAGCTGGGAGCGGTGTTCGCCGGGGGTCTGGGCGGCCTGTTCCTGCTGGGGTTCTTCACGAGACGGGCAACGAGCCGGGGTGCGGCAGTGGGTATCGTGACCGCGGTGCTGGTCATAGCGTGGCTAACCATCAGCCAGTTTGACATCCTTCCTCATGCGTTCCGAAGCCCGACACACGCGTTCATCATCGGCGTGTTCGGCAACATAGCGGTGTTTTCCGTCGGGCTCATCTGCAGCTACCTGTTCAAATGGATTTTCGATTGGCCCGCCAAAGAGAACCTCGACGGCCTCACCTGGTATACCCGCGATAAAGAGCAGCCGCCCACGGAAGGGTAGGGGGCGAAACCAGCGGGTGCCTTATTCCAGCTTGACCGCGGTGCCGTAGACGAGGAGCTCAGCGGCGCCCTGCATCATGCTGGTCGTAGTGAACCGCACGCCGACTATGGCGTCCGCGCCAAGCTTTTCCGCGTCTTCAACCATGCGGTCCAACGATTGCTCGCGCGATTCCGCCATCATCTTCGTATACTCCTGAATCTCGCCGCCGGCTATGTTGCGCAACACTGCCAGAATGTCCTTGCCAATATGGCGAGCCCTAATGGTATTGCCTCTTACGAGCCCTAGCGTCTCGACAATCGTTTTCCCTGCAACTCCTTCGGTACTTGCGATTATCATCGTTTGACCTCCTTGCTGTATCTGTCCGACTTGCTCTTGTGCGCTCGTTCCCTGATGACCGAGATGAGCAGCACCGCCAGCCCGATTACAGGTGCTCCAATGAGAATCTTCTTGACTGCTTCTATCGCGGGGTCCGTCACAAATTCGTATATGGCCCAGGCGGCCAGCGCTGCGCCTCCCAGGACGAAGACCAGCCAACCGGTAGTCCTCTCAAGCCGGTTGTATATGCTCGACCAGTAGTTGTCCCAGACCTCCTCGGCCGGCTCTTTGAACTTCATCTCGTTCGTCACCTCCAGGAGTTTCTTGAGTTTGTCGTGTTCCGCCCTGCAGTTCGTGCACGCCGCCAGATGCTGCTCGACCACCTGGCGGTTCTTCTCGTCCAGTTCACCGTCCAGATAGCCGGACAGCAGGTGTCTTACCTCATCACATTGCATGGGATTAGCTCGTACCTCCTCGATTCCTACAACTCATCCTGCAACAGTTCCTTAAGACGCTGTCGGGCGGCGTGAAGCCGCGACATCACCGTGCCCTGAGGGCAGCGGAACGTCTCGGCGATCTCCCTATATGACATGCCGTGGAAATGTCTCAGCATAATGATCTCGCGATGTTCTGCACTCAACCGCCCGATAGCTTCTCTTACCTTCTCGCACAACTCCGTCCGGTCGGCCGCCTCGTCCGGTCTGGCCTTGCTGTCGAAAACCTGGAGACCGCTCTCCTCGAGTTCGTCCAGCGATTTCTCGTCCCGACGGCGCACCCTCCTCAAGTGGTTCAGACAGTTGTTCCGTATAATAGTGTAAAACCACGGGAAAAAGGTGAATTCGTCCTTGAATCTCTTCAAGGACCTGAACGCTTTCACGAAAGAATCCTGAGACAGGTCCAGTGCATCCTCGTGGTTTTTCACAAACGAGAGCGCGACAAAGTAGGCTCTTCTCTTGTACCTCTCCACAAGCTGTTCAAACGCTTGGACTTCGCCTCTTTTCGCCCGCATAACGAGCGTCCGGTCATCAACTACACCACCGTTCATAGTCATCCTTGTATACACCTGGTCGGGACGTTTTATTCGCACAAAATCGTTATTGAACAATCAGCTGGGTCACGCCATGTTCTCGGCCGGCTCAGCATCTCGCGCACGGCTTCATTCAAGACGTTAGCCAGCGCCGGTTTAACCCTCTATTCTACCTACTCCATTCTATCTACTGAATTGTGTCTTCTTGTCGAATAACGCAGCGGCCAGATCGTGTATTTCCCGGCTGTCCTTGACGCCTTCGCGGAGATGCCGAGGTATTGCGCCAACACCGTTGAACGCCCCGCTCATAGCGCCGGTGATGGACCCGGTACTGTCAACGTCCCCTCCCATATTGATCACCGCTCTGACTGAGGAACTGAAATCGTGCGGGTACTTCAGAAAGGCGTAGGACGACGCCAGCACGGTGGGTATAACGAACGGGGTCACCCCGAACGATGGATCATGACCGGTCCAACCCTCGTTGATGATAGCGGGAATCGCGTCCCGTTCGTCCGCCCGGAGCAGCTCGGGAAGCTTGTCCAATGCACGGGCAAACTCCTCGCTCCGCTCACGGACGTTCCCGCTCACGCGCTCAGCGAAGTCGGCCGGGGAGACCTCCTGTGCCGTCACGAGGTATGCGACGGCCGAGGCTACGGCGATAGCGCCCGCGACGGCCCTCTCGTCGCTGTGCGTCATGATGCTGATCACCTCAGCGTCCCGGGCGATCCTGTCCGGCGCGTCGTAGTCCCAGAGGCCGATAGGGCTGGCACGCATCGCGGTTCCGTTGCCTGCACGGCCGCGTTCGGTGCCGCACTTGTCCCACTCGGCCTCGCCGCGGATATAGCGCCACACGCCCTCCGAGCAGCTAGCGCCGGCTCCCAGGATTTCGCCGGAACGCCAGAGTTCCGCGAACTCGTCCGCGACGGTCTTGCCGTCAACCGCGCCGTCCTTGAGTATGGCTTTGATGATCGCCAGCGTCATCTGCGTATCGTCCGTGTACTGGCCGCGGGGAAAACCGAGTACAGGCGCGAAGTCCATCTGCTCGCTTTCTTGAAAGAGCCTGTTCGCGTCCACACCTTCGAACGGCGCGCCGAGAGCATCGCCGACGGCGACGCCCACGATTGTGCCTACGAACCTGTTCTCTAATGTCGGGTCCGTCATGTGAGAGGATCGTTGAGTTTCAGCCAATCAGAGACCGCCGCGAGTCCAACGATGGTTTTCGCGTCACGTATCTCCCCGGTGAGGATCATCCGCCTTGCGCGGTCAAGGTTGAATGTTCCGGTCGCCAGAGACTCGTCTGAATCCAACTTCTGGCGGCCGGGCACGAGGTTCCGGGCTATAAAAAGATGCATCAACTCGTCGCAGAACCCAGGCGTGGAATAGAAATGCAGAACAGGTTGGATCTCATCGGCTCTGTAGCCTGTCTCTTCTTCCAGCTCGCGCGCGGCGCATTGTTCGGGAGATTCACCCGGCTCCAGCGTTCCCGCCGGTATTTCCCACAGCTCGGCGTCGGCGGCGAACCTGTATTGTTTGACGAGAAGTATCTGCGTATCGGATACCAGAGGTGCTATGACGACGGCGCCGCTATGCCGGACGATTTCGCGGATGACATCGCCTTTGCCCGGGATCGCAACCTTGTCCCGTGTAACTCGGAAGACCCTGCCTCGAAAAACCTCGCCCAGTTGGGTGCTTTTCACCGCGCCTCTAGCCTTCTCTTGGTGTATGCGCGCTCCGTTCTATCGGCTTTCTTTTCCGTGCAAGGCAGTCAGGAGCTATTTTTCCTTCTTTTCCTTGTCCGCTGCGGCCTGAGCGATGATCTTCTGGGCTATCCGCTCGGGCACTTCGTCGTACTGGAGAAACCTCATGGTGTACGTTCCCTGGCCCCCGGTCATGGAACGTAAGTTAGTGGAGTAGTCCAGCATTTCCGCTTCGGGCACCGATACCTTGATGACCTGTTTGCCGGCGCGCGGCTCCATGCCGAGTATTCTCCCCCGACGGCTGTTGAGATCGCCGGTCACGTCGCCCATATACTCGTCCGGGACGGTAATCTCGACCTCCATGACCGGCTCGAGCAAGCAGTGTGGAAGACCCTGCACGGCTTTCTGCAGCGCCATTGAACCCGCTATCTTGAAGGCGAGATCTGAAGAATCAACCGTATGGTAAGAACCGTCGTAAAGGACTACCTGTAAGTCGACGACCGGGTATCCGGCGATAACACCTCTCTCCATCGCCTCCTTAACGCCTTTTTCGACCGCCGGGATGTAGTTTTTCGGCACGACGCCGCCGACGATTTTGTCGACGAACTCGAATCCATTGCCGCGCGGCAGCGGGCTAACCTCAAGCCATACGTCACCGTACTGGCCGCGACCTCCCGATTGTCTCTTGTATTTGCCCTGAATCTGAGTGGAGGCCTTTATGGTCTCCTTATAAGCGATCTTGGGCGGTTTTGTGTCAGCCGCCACGCCGAACCGTTCCTTAAGGCGGTCCATGATTATATCAAGATGAAGGTCGCCCATACCGGAAATAACCAGTTCATTGGTCTGCTCGTCCCGAGCCGTCTTGAAGGTCGAATCCTCCTCGGCTATTCTGCGCAGCGCAGTCGCTATCTTGTCCTCATCGGCTCTTGTCTTGGGCACGATAGCCATCCGCGCCATCGATTCGGGCAACTCTATCGGAGGAAGTTTGACAAGAGCCTTCTCCGTGCACATCGTGTCGCCGATGGTCGTATTCTTCAGTCTTGCCACTGCAGCCAGGTCGCCGGGGCGGACCGCATCAACCGGGACTTGTTCCTTGCCCTGTAACAGGAAGATCTGGGCTATGCGTTCGGTACTGCGTTTCATGCTGTTGTAGAACTGCGTGTCTGACGCCAGCGTGCCGGAAAACACCCTGAAAAACGTCAGGTTTCCCACGTATGGGTCATTGAGAACCTTGAATACAAGGCCGGTCAACGGTTTCTCTTCGGAAAACTCAACCGTAACAGCGTTGCCCTGCGAATCGGTAGCCGTAACCTCCGGACGCTCGGCGGGGGACGGCAAGAAGTTGACGATCGCATCGAGCAGTTCCTGTACCCCGATACCTTTCTCAGCGGAACCGCACACTACCGGTATGACGCTCCTTGCCAGGACGGCTTTGCGCAGACCGCTAACCACTTCCTCCTGGGTCAACGTGCCTTGCTCGAGATACTTCTCGATCAGCTCGTCGTCGCCTTCGGCGGCCGCTTCCACAAGCTTCTCCCGGTAAGTGTTGTACTGCTCTTTTGCCGATTCGTCAGTTTCGGGTTCTTCTCCCTTAACGACGTCGATCACAGCGCTGAACGACGCGGCTTTTCCTATTGGAAGCGTCAGAGGAATGCATTGAACGTTATAGCTGGCGCTCAGATCCTCCAAAACGCGATAGAACTCCGAGTTGTCCTTATCGAGCTTGTTGATCAGCACTATCCGAGGCAGGTCGTTCTCGTCAGCGTAACGCCAGCAGTTATCCGTGCCGACCTCTATTCCCCCCACGCCGTCCACCACGGCGATAACGCTGTCCACGACACGGATCGAGGCCGCAACCTCGCCTATGAAGTCCGCGTATCCCGGATTATCCACAATGTGTATCCGGTATCCGTCTCTTTGCAGGTGCATCAGACTAAGCCCAATCGTGTGTCCGCGGGATATTTCATCCGGCATGTAATCTCCAACGGTATTGCCCTCTTCTACACGTCCGAGCCTTGTCGTCATTCCGCAGATGGTTAGTAGCTGTTCCGCAAGGGTGGTTTTTCCGCTGCTGCCGTGACCAACCAGACCTACGGTGCGGATGTTGTCCGCTTCATATTTCGCCATTTTCTCCTCCAGAGCGTTCTTCGATAGTCAAATCTCGCGGCGCACGTCTCCCAGTCTCGTCCAGCGCCTCAGCGCGGCGCCTCCTGAATCGTAAATTCGATTGTTGTTGTACGTGTATCTCTCATCACGTCCAGGATAACGCGATCGCCAACGCGAATGTCTGCTGTCGCTACGCTGAAATCCAGCGTATCCCCGACCTCTTCACCATTGACACTGGTTATCAGATCCCCGGGCTCCAGCCCGGCCAGGGCTGCCGCGCTGTCCCTGTATATCAGGGAAACGAGGAGTCCGTGATCGGTTCCCAGCCCGAGACTTCTTGCCAGTGCCGGATCCACCTCTTCGACTCGGAATCCCCACCAGATCTCTCTGACTCTGCCGTAGCGCAGTATCTCGTCGACAACCCGTTTCGCTCGGTTTATCGGTATAGCGAAGCCGACGCCCTCGTAACCGCCCGTCTTGGACACGATGAAGGTGTTGATTCCTACGACCTGCCCCAGAGCGTTGACAAGCGGTCCGCCGCTATTGCCCTGGTTTATTGTCGCGTCGGTCTGGATCATACCACGATAGACTCTGTTTTCGCCACCCACTTGTGTGAACGTCCTGTCAACGGCGCTGATCACCCCCACTCCCACCGAGGGACGTGGGTCATCTATGATAAAACCGAACGGATTGCCGATGGCGATCACCCACTCCCCTATCAGCAGGTCGTCGGAGTCGCCCAACGATGCATACGGCAAACCCGCAACCGCTTTTCGCGGTCCCTTTTGATCCGTCTGAAGTCGTCCTTGATCTATCTGCAGCAACGCGATGTCTGTGCGCCTGTCGGCGCCAAGCAATTTGCCCGCTCCTCCACGTCCGTCGGGCAGCTTAACGACAATTCTTATGGCGTCTCGTACGACGTGCTCATTTGTGAGCAGATGTCCGTCCTTGTCGATTATCACGCCGGAGCCTATCCCCGCGACCTCGACAAGACGTTGTCGAAACGGGCTGAGAAAGGGTTCGAAAAAGGGGCTTAAGAACGGATCGTATTCTTCGACGAGCTTGCGCTGGGTGACCGTAATGCTCACCGCTGCCGGGCTCGCCTTATCGACTGCGGCGACAATGGCGTTCCGACGCGAGTAATCGACGTGCGTTGACGGAGCGCTTTCAGCACGGGTGGCTGAGACGATCGCGCTTGTCGCAACCGCAACTACAACCGTGATGGGAGCGGCGCGACCTCGCATGTTGTTGACACTCATGTCTTCGCCGCATCGGCGAGCTCTCTAAGCAGCGCGCGAAACGCAGCGTCGGTCTTGGCTAGCTTCTCGATCTTCTTGTAGGCGTGTACGACAGTGGCGTGATCCTTCCCGCCGAATGACTCGCCTATTTCAGCCAGTGACATTGTCGGAATCAGTTGTCTGCACAGGTACATCGCCACCTGGCGCGGGAACGCTATTGTGCGCTGCCGGTTACGTCCCTTCAGCTCTGCGATTCTAACATCGTAGTAGTCCGCAACAACCTTCTGAAGAAGGTCCGGGGTTATGTACTTGGCCTTCACCCGCCCCGCAAGATCTTTCAAGGTCTCTTCCACCAGGTCGAGTGTTATCTCCTTTTCCTCGAGCGCCGCGTACGCGCGCACGGTGATAAGTGCGCCTTCCAGTTCCCGTATGTTGCTCGTGACGAGGCTCGCTATGTACTGAGCAACGTCCGTGGTGACCCCGAAACCTTCCCGTTCTGCCTTCTTCTGGAGGATCGCGACCTTGGTTTCCATGTCAGGAGGTTGTATATCCGTCACGAGTCCCCATTCGAACCTCGACACAAGCCGTTCCTCAAGTGTAGGTATCTCTTTTGGCGGTCTGTCGCTCGACAACACGACCTGCTTATGGGCATCGTACAGAGCGTTGAACGTGTGGAACAGTTCTTCCTGGGTACTCTCTTTGCCGGCTATAAAGTGAATGTCGTCGATTAGAAGCATGTCCACCTTACGGTACTTGTTGCGGAATGCCATGGTGGACTTGTTGCGGATCGCATCTATCAGCTGGTTGGTGAACTCTTCGGAGGACATGTACACGACCGTCAGGTTAGAGTTTCGGTTCATGATGTAATGCCCGATCGCCTGCATCAAGTGGGTTTTCCCCAGTCCCACCCCGCCGTAGAGGAAGAGCGGGTTGTAAGCTTTCGCAGGCAACTCGGCTACGGCCAGCGATGCCGCGTGCGCGAACCTATTACCGGAACCGACCACGAACGTGTCGAAATTATACTTCGCATTAAGCCGAGTACCGCCGAACTTGCGCGACCTTGACTTGGCAGCAGGTTTTCCAACGTCCGTCTCTCGCGGTCGGGTGAACGTCTCATCCGGTACCGGCACGAACACAACGACCTTGCAGGCAGAGTCTATGCGTGATACCGAAGCGTGGATAACCTCAAGGTAATGATCGTTGAGCCAGTCGGCGAAAAACTGGCTCGGAACCCCCACGTGCAACCGATCATCTTCGTAGGAGAGGAACTTCGTTTGCAGAAACCAATTCTTATAGCTCCGATCATCGATACTCTGCTTTATGAGCTCGCACGATTCTTCCCACACGTTAGCTGCCATGACCTCCCCCTCTGCGCCCGTATCGCGGTATTGGGCCCCTTATTAACACCGGAGTCGCCCCGCGGCACGACGCCGACCCGGCATGTCGACCACGTCCAGCCGCGTGTCAGACCCGGAATCTATCAGTTTGTCTCACGCTCGAATGTAGTTCCCACCGACTTGGTGGTCGCTATGCAAACTCTTGCGAGCCAATAAGTTCAGTAACCCGTGCCGTCAGGCCATGTGTCAGAGGCCGACCGGCACATAACGTCAAGGGCAATTTATCGCCGTACCGACGCACGCTCGTTTCTTCTCCCACAGGCGTCGCGGTTTCCCCATCTTTGTTCACAAGTTATCAACAGTCGCCAAACACGTATGTTCGCCTCGTCCACACTCCACGCTGACCACTGCGCCCACCGTCGCTTTCAGACGGATCGTTTCGTCGCCTCCCACAAGGCGTCCAGTTCATCGATAGACATATCCTCGACCTTTTGGCCGCTCTCTCTGACTGAAGCAAGAACGCCCCGAAACCTACGCTCGAATTTACTGACAGCCCCCTTCAACGCGTCTTCCGGGTCTATCGAAAGCATGCGTGCAAGGTTCACTACCGAGAAGAGGAGATCTCCTGTTTCTTCACCGCAAGAGTTCTTGGCTCCTGAACGAATGGTTGCTTCAACTTCGTCGAGTTCCTCACGGATCTTTGTCAAGACACCGTATGCGTCAGCCCAGTCAAGTCCCTTCGAAGATGCCTCTTTTTGAATTCCCAGTGCCCTTTGAAAGGTACCACCAGGAACTTCGCTCGTTGGTTCAGACACCGGTCGCCACGCCTCTCCCATTACTTGAAGGAGCTTCGCGTCAAGGTGTCAGAGCAAAGTCTTCGACCGACGCGAATAAGCACCACTCCCCCCCTCCCGAAACACACGGGTTCTACTCAGTGAAATGCTTTGGAAGGAACTACGATGAACAGAGGAAAATCGTCTTTCGGATACTGTCGATCTAAAAAGAACACCCTTATTAAAACACGTTCCGCATCGCGCGATCTCGGGAACGCGTCACGGTCGATTTCAACTGTCCATCTCGTGCTATAAATATAATACAATTCAGTCGTTTCGTCCAGAAAAAAATTTTGTCAACTCAACTCCTACATCAAACTCTTTCCGAGTAGAAGAGATACAATGTCTCGTAAAAAAGGCGACTGTCGAGCCGAAATCGCCCCGTTTTGACAAAACCTCTTCCAGACCATTTTCGGTAATTGTGTAACCCGTTGTGAGTGCACCTTGTTGCAGAGATGAAAATGCAGATCGCGAAAAACATGATCGCCCTCTATACCAGTGCCTGTAAGGGCTAGAGCGCGATTCATCCGAATGGAAATGGTTATGTTTCTGTCCGCTCCGGTCGAAAACATCTTAAGACAACGCAGCCTTCCAGGGAAGAGTCTCGAACCGGTCGAGCGAGTAAAACCGGCGGCGCAGCCTTACTTCGCACCGGACGGCGATTGACCGACAAGACGTAGAACGCAATACCATCGAACATAAGCTCACCGGTGCTCGACGATCTCAGAGCAGCAGAGTCCGACCCCGACGCTCTTCGACTATCCCGACGCTCGTACGTCGAGCGATAGTCACCAGAGTTTAGCTCTCTCGCGTCACCTTGCGAGCTCGGCATCCGCCGCGGCCAATTATTAGTCTAAGAAAAAGGTCGGGGACGCGTCTCCGCTCCTACCTCGGTGCACTTCTGTCAGTCCGAGTTTTCTTGGGAGAGAACAATACGGTGAGAAACTCGGCTGTCCTGCCCTTCTTTTGGAACTGCACAATCGGTGCTTGTTGTCTAACCCCGTAACTGGACGAGATCCAACCGCTCGTCATGGCTCGTTCCAACCCAGTGGTCAAGACCGACGCTAGCATGAGGACCGGAGCGTTTCCCGGATCCGCCTCGACCGCGAAGGCTGAGCTGCAGTCGCTTCGATCCAGACCGAACTTCTCTTCAATAACAGCATATACGTGCGTCGGCATATCAAACGGCATATCGCGAAACCCAACCGTCATCGGCGCGAAATGAAAGTATTGGCAGAATGTATGTTGCGCGTCGACAGCGCCTTCGTCACGCCGCCCACTCATCAGCTCGTCCTTTATCAACCAGAGCGCGTTCTCTTTGTCGAAATGTATGCGCCTTTTGTGGGTTATGGGATCGGGTAGCCTGCAAAACCCATAATGCTCTGCCTCGAGATAGTCATGTTGTGGGTTAGATTCCCACACGATGACCCGAGGGCAAGCCGTCTCTTTCATTAAAAACAGGCCGCAGGGATCGAACTCATTTATCTCCGCGCCGTCCACCTGAACGGTGTTGTGGTACGCCGCCGACCGGAAAAGGTTGCGTGCGACCGGGTCCGGCGTGTAAAGATAAGTTCCCGGGTCGACTATCAAAGTCGTCCCTTGAACGCATAGCTCGAAGCTCAAGACATCGTTGTGCTTGTGGTTTCCCAACCCGTTTGTGCCGACCCTGCCTGTGCTCACAATCATATAGTCGTTGTCCGCGCGCATGACGTAGAAGCCGCTGTCCTCGAAAGCGCTGGACGCGAGCGTTCGGATACTTCCTCTGCTGCTTTTTCGCACAGGCAAGAGGCCTTCTCTTCTTAGCGTCGCCGTCAACCAGTAGGCGTCTTCCCACCTTTTGCCGGCGGCTTTCCGGAAATCTTCTCTTTCGAAAAGTTCGGCTCCCAGCGCGAGCAAGTACCTATGGTCACACCTGTTCCACGAACCGTAGTCGCCCAGTATATGAAGGCGACCGTCGTCGGCATCGCCTATCTGCGGCGCTTCACCGTCCGGCTTTGTATAGGCGGCCACGAATTCGAGCATCTTCTCGAGTTTCGTCCAGTAGTTATCCGAGAGATCGACGCCGTTAAGCCGGCATAGCAGCGCCGGATACAGGAACAGCTCGAGAACAAGGCGGTGATACGGAACAGATGATTCGAAATCGCACCCGTCGTCGTGGACCTGCTTGTCAATCTCCTCCTCGAGACCGCTCACACCTGCACGGAGCCACTCGCGAGCGTCACGAAGTTCCGGAAGCATGATGCCGATATAGACCAGCCCGATGAGATCGGACAGATAATGGTTGGTGGTGAATCGCTTCCCCTCGAAACAGACAATCTCCGGATTATTACTGATATGCTGGCCGTGAATCAGCACGCTCTTCAGGAATCTCTCGCCGAACTGGTCATCAATCGCGCGCGAATCCTTGAAGAAACACCAGCCCCACAGCCAGTTGGCGACGCGGATGGAAACGTCCATCGTGCTCGCCCAGTTCACGCCGAATCCCGGCGGGTTCGACGCTATCCAGTGCGCCACCTCGGTTGCGAACTCGCGTGGATACTTCTCGTCGCCGGTGCACCAGTACGCTATGCCGAGGGTTGGCAGATGTTGGAACCTGCTGAGCTCCCAGGGTACCTTTATGTCGGCTCCCTTCGGGCTTCGCATAGGCCTTATCAGTTTATGATACGCCCTCGGACTCCATCTGCCGCCGCTCTTGAAATCGGTGTGCCAGTCTATTGTTACCCCTAACTTCACGTCGCGCGCACCGAGCATATCAAACCTGTGCTCGCAGATCCTGTCAGCATCCGCGACTACGGTTTCGGTCCGGCCGGGAAACTGGGTCTGGAACGCTCGGATAAGCTCTTCCTTATCGCTGGAGTCGATGAAGAACCGCGGCTCGGTTCTCGTGCGGAAATGCTCGACGATTCGCGTTGGTGAGAGCGCCTTAAGGGCGAACGAGTCCGAGAAGTCTCGAGGTGAGAGGTGCGTCCCCTCAAACCGGTTCTTCACCCTTGCGATTTCACCTTCGACGGCAGTGTACAGCCCTTTGACCACACGACTCGAAAATCTCAGCATCTTTGCCCGAATGAACTCCGTGGTAGACGTGACTCCACCAAGCTGGAAGCGTGCCCCGTACCTGTCAGAAAGAGTATACCCTCACTTCAATTGAAAGGCAACGATGTCGTGCGAATGCTTTGTCTCCGGACCCAGTGTAGATCGTCGTTGCACGGGCGTTAAGAGGGTAATATGCAAGGGCAAGGGTTAGGCTGCGTCCTGCGGCCTGTGTGAGCGAAAGAAGACGTCATCGTCCCCGAATATAAGGTAGCGCGTGAAAAACCTCAGCAGGTACAGGAGCGCCCCTAACTTCAGGGCATACCAGAAGTAAAGGATTCGCTCGGTGGCAGGTATCCCCTCAAGAAGGAGCTGCATTGGAAGCGCGGAAAACGCGACCAGAGATACCAGTCCAAAACCTATTCCCTCATACATCGAGATGCTGCTGTTCAACCCCTTCGACAGACCTTTCTCACGGACGAAACGGCCCACGACAAAGGAGAGGGTTATCGGTAGAAACCACGGGTTGTTGACGCACGCTTGGAGTACATTGACGCGGGCAAAGTCACGTATGCCATCGTACACTTCCCGCGAGAAATAGCCTGTGAACAGTGCTAGATACCACAGAACCGCGTTTGCAGCCCGCCATCCTCGTTCGTCCTTAGTGGTTTTCGACATGCGTCTGACCGACGTCTATCGCGTTCAGTGTTTCGGTTCTGATTGCAGAGGAAGCGCGACCTTCTCCCCCGTTTGCGCCGAAAGGTACGCCGCCAACGTGACCTCGAGCGCTCTCAACCCGTCTTCGCCGGTGATGCTCGGCTCGCGCCCTTCGCGGACCATCGCCACAAAATCGTCGATGAGCCCCTGATCCATGTTGTCGCCCCAGTGGATCCACTGCGCCTTTGTCGCCTCAACGCTGTAAAGATCTATCTTCTGCTTGAACAGATCGAGGAACGTCACACCTTTGTCTCCCACGAACTCCATAGTGACATCGCCCCATGTTGGGAAACATTCGAGGCGCGACCAGCTCGCGTCCTGCGTGACGATGATTCCACCCTCCAGCTCGAGGTTGAGTATCCCGCAGTCGTCGATATCCAGCCCGTGCATAAGCGAGTCCGCCTCGGCGTAGACGCTCATCACTTCGCGTTTAAGCATCCACCGGAGCAGGTCCACGACGTGCACCGTATGGTCCATGACGGCACCGCCGCCGGCCAGCTTCTTATCTCCGAACCAACCGCCCGGGAAACTCCCGTGATTTGTGGCGCACACGGCGAGCACCTGGCCGATCTGTCCCGATTCGAGCGTCTGTTTCACGTCGATTGCCGGCGTGGCGAACCTGCACGGAAAAGATATCTGCAATTTCACATTGTTGCTCTTCGCAGCTTCAATCATCTCCTCGGCGTGCGCCATCGTTGTGGCAATCGGCTTCTCGCACAATATGTGTTTGCCGGCCGAGGCCGCGGCAAGGGCCAGTTCGTGGTGCTTCGCGTTTTCCGAACAGATTATGACCGCGTCGATGTCTGTGGAGAGCAGCCTGTGACGGTCGGCGTAATACTCCGTACCAAACTGCCGGGCTGCATCTTGTCCACGCGCCGCATCCTCGTCGTATATCCCGGCGAGTTCGGCGTCCGAGGCATGGTTGACGCAGGCAGCGTAACTGTACGCGTGCAGGTGCGCAAAACTTAGCATACCTATCTTCAGCATGGCTTTTCTCCTCAATGTACGTTCACCGGCTGAGCGGTTGTTGTGGATTTTTCGGCAGCAAGCGCGATTCGTAACGCTTCCACGGCATCTCGCAGGCTGACGCGCGGTTCGCCCTCACCGTTTATCCATCGTATAAAGTCCTCCCACTCGAGAAGATAAGGGCTCTTGGCCACCGGGATTCTCGGGACGGCCACACCCCCGGCGGCGCCTTCGACCGACTTAAGCTCGATGGATATCGGCGCGCTGTCGTCGCTGCTCATCTGGATCATACCTTTATCGCCCGCGACCTCCAGCGCGGTCCGGAAATTGCCCGGATACGCCCAGGAACCGGTGACGTGCGCGATGACTCCGGACTCGAACCGCAAACAGACAAGCGCATAATCCAGTAACGGTAGGTTGTAGTGGCTCAAATCGCGTGCGTACACCCGTTTGACCTCGCCGAAACACCATCTCAGCCAGTCGAAATCGTGAATGAGCATGTCCACGATGAGCCCGCCGCTTTTCTCTTTGCTGGCGTACCAGTTGTCGGCGACCATCGGGAACGGTCCGCCGCGAAGCGCGCGAACGACCCCTACGTTCCCGACCTTACCCGTGTCTATCAGTTCCTTCGCCTTGCAGTACTCCAGGAAGTACCTCACAACGTGACCTACGAAGAGTTTCACGCCGGCCTTGTCGCACCCGTCCAGTATTTCCTGGGCCTCGTCGAGCGTTCTCGCGATAGGTTTCTCGAGGAACACATGTTTTCCGCCTTTCGCCGCTTCCAGCGCGGTCTCTCGATGCCAGGGTGTAGGAACGCACACGGCCACAATGTCTATATCGGGGTCGGCGCATACCGACTTGACGTCGGGATACGCCTTGATCCCGTGTTCATCGGCGAACTTCCGCGCTCTGTCTTCAGCCACGTCCACTATGGCGACGAGTTCCGCACCTTCAGCGTCGCGACAGCACGACGCATGAATATGTCCCATGGTACCTGCGCCGACAATAGCCACGTTCAACATAGTCTCTTCTCCTCTTTCACCCTACTGCCCCGAAAACCTCAGAAGCGTGGTTCCGCAAGTATGAACGCGTTTGCAGGAGATTCCCGCCGCAAACGCTCTTCGATGTGGCACAACGAACCTGCCCCTGCGACGTATTATAAGGAGACGCTATCACTCTGTCAACTGGGGTGTTGAATTGTATATAGGGTCGAGGCTGTATGCCGGCTGTTGGATTACAAAGCGACCTTGACGGATTCTCCGCGGGTCTTATCGAGTGCCGCGTTGGGAGTGCAAGAACAGTTCGATTTCGAGCCGGAGGTGCACTTGCAGGTTCGCGTTCTGAGTTACGCGGTTTATGTGCGGCCGTCGGTGCAGACGATCTCGCCTCTGGCCTCGTCGTATGAGAACGTCACGTCCTGTTTGATGTCCCCGACGGAGTAAGTTGCCTCGCCGATTCTCACTACGACTCCCGGGTACACCTTTTTCAGCGCCCTTACTTTCGCGGAAAGGTCGGTCCGCATATCCTGCGCAAGTCGGTTTTTCTGTTCAGCCGCTTTATCTCGTTCGGCGACGATCTGGGCGCGTTCCTTGAGCATTTTCTCGAGCCAGCTTCTCTTGCCGGCGTGGAGTTGAAGATTCTTGGCATCCACAACGGCGGGACCAAGCTGGGTATCCACCCGGCGCAAACCTTTCTCGCACTCGTCGATCTTCTCCTCGAGTGCCTCGAGCTGCTCCAGTTTGAACGTGTCAACTCCGACTACGAGTTCGGTCCTCGTACCGCGTTCTGAGCCCAGCTGGTTGGCGAGAATACCGTGGGTGGCGAAAACTGTGCCGCCGACGATAGCACCTTTTCTCTCGGTGACCTTAACCGTTTCTCCCGTTCTCACGTCGCTATGTCTCAGACTCTGTCCGAGAACAATATCGCCTCTTGCGCGGACGGTAGCGGCTTCTATGAAAAGGGCGCGCACCTCGCCGCTGGCGACGATCTTTGTGTCGGGACTACCGTGTATACCGTATCCGACGAACAGGTTGCCTTCGGTGCGAACTGTGGAGGCATCCACCCCGCCTTCAATTGTCACGTCCTGATCTGATTCCACGCTGAATTCGGGTAACACGGAACCTTCAATCCTCACGCTTCCTTTAGAGCGCACGTTACCGGTGGAGTAGTCAACATCTCCGCGAACAACGAACTCCGTTACCACGCGCACCGCACCGGTTCTATCGAGTACCGCCATCCCCTCTCGTTTGGCGCTGAGCTTTACGCCGTCCGGCGAGAGTTCCACGTTGTCGAGCGGTCTTAGTTTCAGATCCTTGCCGGGTTGGGGCGGGATTCTCTCACCGGTCACCGTCTTTCCGGACTTTCCGGGCGTTGCCGGAATTTTGATGGCGAGCTCTTGTCCAACCGCCACGTTTTGTATGAGGTCTCGCTCTCGATAGTCCATCTTTCCGCCCTCGAGAAGCAGCCCCGCTTTTACCTTGTGGTTGAACTTGTACTCAATTCTCGCGTCTTCTCCCCGTACCGGGTTGGTACCTTTGGCTACTGCAACATCTCTCTTATCCTCGCCGGTATCAGCCGCCTCCTGGAGCGCTTTCTGAACAGATTCCTCATTTATACCATAGACGACACCCGCACTTTCCAGCAGCTTGACGTACTCCCTAACGCCTGCGGCGCCAATGATCTTTTGCGGTGCAAACACGGTCAGGTAGGCGGTAAGCTTATCTCTGGATACCGTAACGGGTGACTTTACCGAGACGCTCTTCCAGTCGAACTGCACAAATCCGGCGATAGCTGCCACGATGTCCGCACCGTTCTCGGCGGAATGGACACCTTTACCGAGTCGGACCGTGATACGCTTGCCCGGTTTACCAGAAATCTCCTTCCCGCGCACCGTCACACCGGCTTCGCCAGCAGTCGGAGGTAATATCGTGGCGACCTTTGCGCCGGGGAAAATCAGCCACGAAAGGTGATTCCTGTTGAGGTCGGCTTCCGTCGGGGGAGAAAGAACAAGTTTACCGTCCGCGCCTGTGCCCGGGGGTGTGCCTCGGGCCACCAGAACGGGTTTGCCCGAGTATCCCTCACCGGCCGCCAAGGCGTTGGCTAAAGATCGCAGCGCGTCCTCGATTACACCCGCACGAACGCCTTGCTTCGCCAACTCGTTTCTCAGGTCTGCGACAGATACACGCCGACCCTCGGTGAAATCCGGCGACACGGCGAGCACTCGCGCCTCAAGCCCGTTTTCGGAAACCTGTATTTGCATTATGGTAAGACTTCAGTTGCGCTCCGTCTGGAGCTCGAAGATGCGGTTGCCACCTCACCACACTTCTCCACACATAATTATAACATTGCATACGCGGAATATCAAAATATGAAAACTCTCCGCCCGGTGTCAATGGTGTTTGGTGCGGTGCAGCTCGGAGGCTCGGTCCCCATGGTCTGGGAGGGCCCTGAAGAAAGGGTGACGGAGGTGTAACATATTTGTGTCGGGGTGTTTAGAGAAGATCGGCCTTGATTGTCTTGAGGCGATGTATCAGCAGGCGGTCAACAGCTGGGTTGGAGCCGAGACAGTGAAACTCGAGGGGGAGAACGGGTTCACGGGTCAGGCGACCCTGAGGACGAGCCTCCCGAGTGGGAGCGCCACCTGGGGCATCTCTAAAATCCGTATGCCCCGGCCGGCCACTGAGGAGGTCTGTTTCGTAAGGCCCTTCTCTCCGTTGCCTTGACTTCAAAAACACGGCGGTGATAGCATGCTTGAAGCGAATGCGGGCAGCTTGAGCCGCGGTAATTCGCGGAAACGGCTGCGTTCCGGTGGACGCGTCCGCCGCAAAGTGAACAGCGCTCTGAGGGTTTGCTGTTATTGAATGATGGGCAAGAGGAGGCTACGTGAGAATGTCAGAACTGAAAGGTAGAATCGGACGGAGGGAGTTTCTGCGCAAGGCGGGCGAGGGTACGGCCATAGTAGGAGCGAGCGTTCTGGGAGCAAGCTGCGCGACAGCTCCGCCCGGGAGAGCTGTCAAGATAGCGGAACCTACCGCACCGACGACCGGCAAGCTCGTGCCGCCCGGCGAGAAAATCGGTATCGGATTCATGGGCGTCGGAGGACGGGGCAACAGCCTCTTGGGGCAGATGATGGAACGAGCGGGAAACCAGGGAGGCGTCGAGGTACGAGCGGTCTGCGACATATACGAGCCGCGCAAAGCGCGAGCCGGAAGGGTCAGTCGCGCCGATGTGTACCACGATTGCCGCGAACTGCTTGCCCGGGACGATATCGACGCGGTCGTTATAGCAAGCCCCGATCATTGGCACGCACAAATGTGCCTCGACGCTCTGGACGCCGGCAAGGACGTCTATGTCGAGAAACCTTTCACCTTGACTATAGACGAGGCGCGACGGGTCCGCGACAAGGTGCTTGAGACCGGGCGCGTCCTCCAGTGCGGCGCCGGGCGTTGCTCGGACGATCTCTGGTGGCAGGCGCGCGAGTTCATAAAACAGGGTGGGATAGGCAAGGTCGTCTGGGTGCAGGGTGACTACAGCCGGAACTCAGGCAGCCCGGCCGACCCGCAGGGCGGCGAGTGGAACTACAAGATCGACAAGAACGCCAGCCCCGACAACCTCGACTGGGACGCGTGGTTGGGTTCGGCGCCAAGACGGCCGTTCTCAAAACCTCGATATTTCCAGTTTCGCAAGTTCTGGGACTACTCCGGCGGCATAGCCACCGACCTCTTATACCATTTCCTCGCGCCGATGACCTTGGCCTTGGAAGCCAGCTTCCCGGAGCGCGTCACGGCGTCCGGAGGCATCTACGTGCAGCACGATGACCGCGAAGTGCCCGACACCTATATGACCCAACTGGACTATCCGGACGATTTCACGATCGTTCTCACGTCGTCGATGGCGAACAGGCAGAGTGCACCGACGGTTATCAGGGGCCATCGAGCCACGATCTACGCGGACGGCAGAGTTGTTGCGGAGGAGGAGTTCGCCGGCTGGTTCAAGGAGCGCCATGGTGCGGAGGAGATAAGGTTGCCGTCCACTGAGCGTATGGGACATATGGACAACTTCCTGCACTGTGTACGCACGCGGGAGAAACCTAATTGCGACGCGGAACTAGCATACAGGACGATGGTCGCCATCAAGTTGGGTGTCGATTCGTATCGGCAGGACAGGGTGATGTTCTTCGACCCCGGAACCGAGCGCGAGGTCAGCAGTCACCCGAGGCCGAACCGGGCGTCGAAGTTCCCCGCCAGGAAGTCGTAAGTTGATGGCCGACGGCGTCAGCCCGGCTTAAACAATGGCGGGAGGGAAATGCGCGGACCGTTTCCCTCCCGCTGTAAACATGAGTATCTTGTTCGAGAATCACAGGAACAGCGATTTCAGCTTCATCGCCAGGCTCATATCGCCCTTGATTTTCAGCTTTCCGGTCATGAACGCCATCTGGCCGTCGAGCTTGCCCGACACGATGTCGAGCCAATCCGAGTCCGATACCGTAATCGTGATGTTGGGATCTTCAGCCTCGCCCTCGCCAGCGGCCAACTCGCCGTTCTCGATCTTGGCGAACCATTTGCCGCCCCCGTCGCCAGTTACGTCAAACTGATATGTCGCCGTCATTCCCGCCGCCGCTTCAGCATTGAACTGGCTGGGCATCATCTCGAAGTATTCTTTCACTGTATCCGCCAAACCGCTCACCCCCTTTCTCGCTGCGGAACGAGCATCCTCAGCCTGGTCTCACGCTAATCTCAGCTACGTCATCCGCCTTTAATCACGCTTCTCGCTATGACGAGGCGCTGGACTTGCGATGTCCCCTCGTAAATCTGAAGGAGTTTCGCGTCCCGCATGAGTTTTTCGACGGGATACTCTCTGGAGTAGCCGTATCCGCCGAAAATCTGGACAACCTGGGTCGTAATATCCATGGCGACGTCGGCTGCAAACCCTTTTGCGAAAGCGGCTTCTTTGGATTGGCGCACCCCTTGGTCCGCCAGCCACGCCGCATGCCACGTCAGCAGTCGCGCGGCGCTTATCTTCATCGCTATGTCAGCGAGCGCGAACTGAATCGTCTGAAGCGCCGCCAGGGGGGCTCCAAACTGGACTCGTTCCTTCGAGTATTTCACGGCGTGCTCGTGCGCACATCTCGCTACGCCGACGGAAACCGCCGCGACAACGGCGCGGGTCGTGTCGAACGTCTTCATCGCGATCTTGAACCCATCACCTTCCTTGCCAAGAAGGTTATCGGCCGGAACGCGCACGTCCTCGAATATGACCTCGGCGGTGTTCGATGCGCGCTGGCCCATCTTGTCCAGTTCCTTGCCCACGGAAACTCCCGACGTCTCGTCTTTGCGGACAACTATGGCGCTGAGACCCCTGGCCCCTTTGCTCCTGTCGGTGGACGCGAACACGGTCAGCAGGTCGGCCACGCCGCCGTTCGTGATGAACTGTTTCGCGCCGTTTATCACATATTCGTCCCCGTCGCGGACCGCCGTCGTCGAAACCGCGCTGACGTCCGAACCAGCATCCGGTTCGGTCAGGCAGAACGCCGAGAACGTCAGCTTCTCGCACACCGGCGTGAAGAAGCGTTTCTTCTGCTCGTCCGTGCCGGCAAGGAGTATAGGGGTCAACGCGAGCGAGTTTGCCATGATGGTGGTTGCCACGCCCGCACAACCGGCGGCCAGTTCCTCGTTTACGATACAACTGTCCACGTACGATATGCCCGGACCACCGTACTCTTCCGGGATGACGTCGTTTATAAGCCCCATGTCGAACGCTTTCTGGGCGATGTCACGCGGGAACGTACCATCCTTATCATACTGCGCGGCGACCGGCACGATCTCGTTCTGCGCAAACTTGCGCGCCGTCTGCCTCAAAATGTTCTGTTCTTCGGTCAATTCGAAACTGATCATCGTCGTAGCCTCCGTTAAGGTATTCCGACCCCAACCCCTCTAAGCCCGATGACAAGATAATACTAAACTGAATAATCGAAATCAACTAATACGATAGCACAACATGACCTGGGTGTCAACAGCTTTCCGTCGCTGTCCGGGAAGTTGCTGCGGTCTTGGAAGAATATAGGCAAAGGATTTTGCTGGGCCTTGGCCTATCATAATCCGCTTGACGAGGCCTACCCCGTCTGATATATTGCAGGTCGTGGGCTGCACACCAAGATGGTCTTGTGTGAAGGAGCGCGTCTGATGAGACTCGTTGCAGACTCCTATGGGTGGGCGGCTACACTTAAACCTCCCGCTAGACCCCACCATGACACCAACAAGTCTTTCATCGCAGAGGTCAGGGTTATCCGGGCTGCCAGTCGTGAAGATTTGCCATGGCTTGGGAGTAAACCGTTGTCACAGGTGATCGTATTTGTTGGTACTTGCGAAGGGATTTCTAAGTGTATAGGAGCGAGACTTTCTTATGAAGGGGCTCTGGAAAAATGAGTGATACTGTTTTCATCTTAGGGGCGGGCGCTTCTGTGGACGTTGGCGGACCTCTTATGAAGGATTTCCTGAACCGTGCCCAAGACCTTCACGCCAAAGATAGATATAAGGCCAATGCTGATTTCCGACGCGTGTTCTGCGCACATGAGCAGTTGCAACGGTTCAGTGCGAAATCGAGCTTCGATCCATACAACATTGAGGACGTATTTGGAGCTTTTGAAATGGCTGCCTGGATCGGTCGCCTCGGAAGCCTCACAGACCAAAAAGAAATTGCCCAGCTTCCTAACTCGATGCGAGAGGTCATCAGGATTACGTTGGAGAACAACGTTTACTTACGCAAGGAACAGGGTTGGTTAAAATCCGGTGCTTGGACATGTTACAACAACTTTGCCAAGATGCTTGCATCTTTAAGCCCGAAGCCGGCTGACCGAAGGAAGTTCTCTATCATTACCTTCAATTATGACGTCGCCCTCGACTTCGCTCTTGCCCTTAATGAGGTTTCGTTCCACTACGGATTTGGCCACAGACCCAGCAAGCACAGCATACCTTTGCTAAAACTTCACGGATCGCTTAATTGGACAAGATGCAAGGGCGAGTGCGAACAGAGGGTTGTCATACTCATGGAGAAGATCTGCGATGAGCTGCTGAGGAACAAGAATCTGAATGAATGTTTTCATCTACCCGTCTGCGAGTACTTCCGCGCCAGTAAGTGTCCAAACTGTATGGGCGATCTGGAGATGGTTCCTTCTATAATACCGCCGATTTTTGATAAGAGTGAGTATCGTAAAGAACTCAAGGACGTATGGATTGGCGCGGTGAACGAGTTAGGAACGGCCAGAAACATCTTTGTGTGTGGATATTCGCTACCTCGCACGGACAACTTCTTCCGGTATCTATTCTCGCTCGGTACTTTGGAGACTCCGCTTCTCAGGAGGTTTGTTGTTATCGATCCAGACACGGATGTTCATGGGAAATTCAGAGATCTACTCTCTCAGCACGTCGCCAAGCGGAAAGACATATTCGTACCCTACAAGTGGACTTTTGCCAATGCGCTGTCTGATTATGCAGCTAACAGGAGAGACGCACCTTTCTATGGTGTGGGCCTCTGATTGTTGGTTTTCTTCACAGAACCCGATCAGCGTCCCTGCTCTGTTTTTCCGCCTTGGGCGGCGGCGTGGGTAGAACGGATGCACACTGGAGGTACAGACTATGTCAATACTTTCTGCGGCACTCTCTCAGCTCTCGCGCGTAGGCAAACCACCAGTATTTGTGTTCTTTGGGGTAGTAATAACTGCAATCGGGGAGTTACTAGGCAAGCCTCTAGTAACTGTGTCGGGCTTGCTGATGAGTGCACTCGGTGCGCTTTGGGCGTCAGGCGAGCAAACGGAGTCCGAGAGAGAGCTCCAGAGTAAGAATGACGAAATTGCACGCCTCAATCGACGGATAGCATGCTCGATCACAGGGGGAGACAGCTGGTGCCATGTCGGGTTCTCATTGCCCGAGGGACACAGTAATGTGGCTGCTATGGTACTAGTCCATCACGGATCATATCCACTCTACGATGTGGGTGTGCGAGTTGTGGACTTGGACAAGATGGACAACCTTACGGAGGGGAAAGATCCTGAAGATCCTCTCAGTCTAGAACTCATCGAGAAGTCTGAAACTAGGATTAGAGTGGGTAACCTTTCTCCGGGGCAGGCGCTGCTGCTCTCGCGGAGATTGACATTGCCTAGCGGCGACAGCGCACGATACAATGTTTTCATAGCCGCAAGAAACGGGTTTGTTGTCGAGAAGGCGCGACTAAGGAGAGTAGAGGGTCGATGGGCGGCGGCTTATAAGATAGAAGCGGGACCAGGGCGCGAAGAGGAAGAACACACGGTACTACACCAAAAGATCGATGCGTTGTACCCAAAGAACGCGGAAGGCGAGATTGATTGGTAGCCTTAGGCTACCTAGGAGGGCAACGAGGGTACAATCTCGTCGGGAGTATACGTTCCTCGCGGCGAGCACTGCGAAAGGTTTCGACTAATGACACCAGAAGAATTCAGAGCGGCACTCGAACATTGCAGTAGCGACGTTCGAGAAACCGTGTACGCAGCGATATTCGAGAAATATGGTGGGAGAAAATCCGGAACCGTCGACGAGTACGTCAGCGACTTCGTCGCACTGCCTAATACTGAAAGGGGTATCGTTCATATCTTGCGGACGTGGTTCCCGAACCTGAAGGCCGAGGACGAGAAGGTCGTCGAGGCTAGCGTGCGGTCTGCCGATGCAGCGCAGAGCTCTGCCAAGGAGGCTAAGCGTTCTGCCGATGCTGCGGTGAAGTCAGCAACATGGTCGAAACGAGCGGTCATCGTTGCGATAATTGCGGCAGCCATCGCTCTCTTGGCACTGGTGTTTTCCACGCTGCCAGAGGCACGAACCGGGCCTGACCATGAGGAGCCTCGCCCGCAACAGAAGACGGAATAAGCGGCGCGCAGGTCGCGGGCTCAGGATCAGGTCTTGCATTACGACATTTGGTCTTCGCATGATCTCAGCGCGCGGCTGATCGGTGCGTACTGAAGCGCCAGAAACTGGCCGGTCTCTTTCATCGTGTACCTGCAGTCCAGATAAGCTTCTGTCATCAACTCGTTTTTTCCGCGAGCTGTCTCCTGCGCTATTGCTCGCTCATCAGACAACAACGATGACGGAACGAGACGCCCCACCGGGGACGTCTCAACAATCGACATGCCTAGACTGACCACGAGGCTGGCTCTCTTCGGATCGCTTGCCACAAAGGTGTTGACCTTCTGTGGCAACAACTCCGCTGATCGCGTGGAATTAAGGCTATCGCCCGGAAGGTTTATGGGCATTGGCTTTCCGGGCGGTTCGTTTGCCCGGCTTGTTTCCGGCGGTCTCCGCGAGATTACCCCGGTTTTGGCAAGATATGGGCAAAGGATCTTGCTTGCGATCCGGTGCGGGCCTGTAGCTAACAAGTCGGGACAATATAGGGATCGAATGGGCACAAAATTTCCTCTTGACATTTTGGACTACATATGTAAGAATATTCAAAGTGTTGGCGGGAGTTTTGTGTGCAGCTATTGGTCGCAGGCTCACGCGTCTCTTGCTGCGGGTTGGTAAGGTGTTAACTTATGAGGGGGGGTGGATGTATTATGAAGCATCGGGTTCAGAAGCATGGTTTTGCGCACTGGGATTGTCGACAAGCTCGTAGAGGCAGGGGTTTTCGCACGCTGGCTTGCGTGGCACTCCCGCTCGCGTGTTCAATCTTCTTTGTGCCACGAGCGTGCGCCGGCCCCGGAGAACTCACATTCGTCGAGGCGGAATTTGACGGCGTGGGCGGCGTAGATGGGCTGTGGGAAGCTCTTGAGGTGGCTGTCTCGCCTGATGGCCAACACGTCTATGTTGCCAGCCAGTTCGACGATGCCGTTGCGGTCTTCTCGCGCAATGGCACGACAGGTGAGCTGACTTTCGTGGAGGCGGAGTTTGACGGCGTAGGCGGTGTGGCCGGCCTGGACGCTGCTATCGGGGTAGCCGTCTCGCCCGATGGTCAACACGTCTATGTTACTGGTGGGTCCGACGATGCCGTTGCGGTCTTCTCGCGCGATGGCACGACGGGCGAGCTGACATTCGTCGAGGCGGAGTTTGACGGCGTAGGTGGCGTCGATGGCCTGCACTGGGCTAGCGAGGTAACGGTGTCGCCCGATGGTCAACACGTATATGTTACCGGCTGGACGGACAATGCCGTTGCGGTCTTCTCGCGCAGTGCCACGACAGGTGAGCTGACTTTCGTGGAGGCGGAGTTTGACGGCGTAGGTGGCGTTGATGGGTTGTACCAGGCTACGGACGCAACCGTGTCGCCCGATGGCCGGCACGTCTATGTTACTGGCGGGGGCGATTCTGCCGTGGCGGTCTTTTCGCGCAATGGCACAACAGGCGAGCTGACCTTCGTGGAGGCGGAGTTTGACGACGTAGGTGGCGTTGACGGGTTGTACAGTGCTTCTGGGGTAACTGTCTCGCCCTATGGCCGGCACGTCTACGTTACCGGCGCGTGGGACGATTCAGTTGCGGTCTTCTCGCGCAATGGCACGACAGGCGAGCTGACTTTCGTGGAGGCGGAGTTTGACGGCGTAGGTGGCGTTGACGGGTTGGACTATGCTTATGGCGTAGCTGTCTCGTCGGATGGCCAACACGTCTACGTTACTGGTGCAACGGACAATGCCGTCGCGGTCTTTTCGCGCAGGCTCACGACAGGCGGGCTGACGTTCGTCAAGGCGGAGTTTGACGGCGTGGGCTGGGTAGATGGGCTGGACGGTGCTGTAGGCATAGCTGTCTCGCCCGATGATCAACACGTCTACGTTGCTGGCGGGGGCGACGATGCCGTCGCGGTCTTCTCGCGGGAAGTTCCTGTTGTTCCCACAGTCACGCTGGTGGGCTTAGCAATACTGTCGGTCACAGTCCTGGCTCTGGGCGCACGGCGCCGGACAGTGTGCTGAATGCTGGCTATGCCGGCCCGCAACTCAAAGGGGCGGAGATCACGTGCAGCACTGATCTCCGCCCCACTTTCTTTTTGCGCCTTCGGCAGCGGGGGACGTGAGTCACCGGAAGTCCGCGCCGTTTGATCGGCACAAAGGTGTTGACTTTCTGCAGGTTGTTGGGTAAAATGCCTCACAGGTGAATGCGGGTTGGGGGTCTGAACCTGTGAAGCTAGTCCTCATTGCATGTAAAGTTCTCTATCGCGAATTCTGCTATTACGCTGCGATTTCGCGAAATCTTGTCGAACTGCGTTTCCTGGAACAAGGGCTTCACATGGACCCGGACAAGCTGCGCGAGTCCGTCCAGGCCGAAATTGACGCCGTGGACGGTGAGTACGACGCGATCCTGCTCGGTTACGGGTTATGCAGCAAGGGTATCGAAGGTCTTCGGTCCAATAAACACAAGCTTGTCATACCTCGGGCGCACGATTGTATCACATTTTTCCTCGGCTCGAAGGAGCGCTACATGGACTATTTCAAGAACCGGCCCGGTACATATTGGTACACACCCGGCTGGATCGAGACGGACGGCGCGGCGGATAAGCATCGTTACGACGCGGTGTACCAGGGGTTCGTTGACAAGTACGGTGAGGATAACGCAAGATATCTTTTCGAGGTGCTGCAGGCTTGGATCGAACACTACGATCAGGCGGCGTACGTTGATCTGGGGTTCGGCGATACCACCTCGTACAAAGAGCATACGAAAGCCGTCGCGGCAGAGCGCGGTTGGGACTACGCTGAGGTCAAAGGCGATCCTAGTCTGGTGATTGACCTCCTGGAAGGAAACTGGGACAGCGACCGTTTTCTAGTGGTTGAGCCCGGCGAGACAGTTCGAGCCGCTCACGATGAATGTATCCTGGGAGTCTCGCGATGAACGGGAACAATGCCAAGGTCATAGTCATAGCCAATCAGAAGGGTGGCGTCGGTAAGACCACGACCGCAATCAACCTCTCGGCGTGTCTGGCTGCGTCCGAAAAGCGTGTGCTTCTCGTGGATATCGATCCGCAAGGGAACACCACCAGCGGGTTCGGCGTCGATAAACGCGAGCTTGAGCGAACCGTCTACGACGTTATCCTGGGGGAATCCGGAATCGAGGACGTGATTCTACCCACACTGGTCGATAGTCTGGATCTCGCCCCGTCCAACATGTCTCTGATTGGCGCGGAGGTCGAGCTTGTCGACGCACCGGGCCGCGAGTTCCGGTTGAAACAAGCGCTCTTGCCCGTGAGGGAACGTTACGAGTACATCTTCATCGATTGCCCGCCGTCGCTGAGCCTGCTCACGGTAAACGGTCTCGTCGCTGCCGATTCGGTCATTATCCCGCTGCAGTGCGAGTACTACGCTCTGGAAGGGGTCTCACAGCTTCTCGACACGATCGGACTTGTGCGCGAACGGCTGAACCCCCGGTTGCAGATTGAAGGCGTGCTCCTGACGATGCACGATAGGCGCACGAACCTGTCGCGCCAGGTGGCGGATGATATCAGGGACTATTTTGGTGACAAGACGTATCGCACGGTGATCCCGCGCAACGTCAGTCTTAGCGAGGCGCCGAGTTTCGGATTGCCGATCATATTCCACAACATCAAGTCGCGCGGAGCGGAATCGTATCTGGCTCTGGCAGAGGAGGTAATAGCCAATGGCAAAGGAAGCTGTCTCGAAGAGACGGGCGCTCGGTAGAGGAATCGACGCGCTGATCCGCGACGAGTTGGCGAGAGAAGATTCGCCGCGTATCGTCCGTCTTTCCCCGAATGACATCGTACCGAACAGGTATCAGCCGCGCCAGGAGATGGACGAGGTGACGTTGACGGAACTGGCGGAATCTATCAAGGCGAACGGCGTGATCCAGCCTATCACTGTGCGCCAGACGCCGACCGGTTACGAATTGGTGGTTGGGGAACGGCGGTTGAGGGCTTCGATCATGGCCGGGCTCGAGACAATTCCGGCGATCGTCAGGGACGTGGACGATGACGCCATGTTGCCGCTGGCACTTGTGGAGAACATCCAGCGGGAGGATCTGGATCCGATCGAAAGGGCTGAGGCATACAGAATCCTCATCGACGATTTCGCTCTTACGCACGAAGATCTGGCGTCTCGGGTCGGTCTGGATCGGGCTACCATTTCCAACACGTTACGTCTGCTTAAGCTGCCGGTTGAGGTGCAGAGATACATCTCGCGAGGGCAGGTCAGCATGGGGCACGCGAAAGCGTTGCTGTCTCTTCGGTCTCCTGAGGCGCAAAAGGCGGCGTGCAAACGTATCGTGAGTGAGGGGCTGTCGGTTCGTGAGGCGGAGGGTCTTGCGGCTAACCCGCCCCGGAAGCGTGCGCGGCCGCCGTCACCGACCGTCACTCCGCGGGATATCCACCTTGAAGAGATCGAGGAGGAGCTGCAGAGGTTGCTCGGCACGCGTGTTCGCGTCACCCAGAGAGGTGAGAAGGGCAAGATAGAGATCGAGTTTTACAGCGACGAGGATCTCGACCGGATCCTTGAGGTGTTTGAAGAGGCGACCGTCTAGGGAGTTGCATGGGGTCCGATAGCTTCCTGATATGTTAGACATCAAGTTCATCCGCGATAACCCGGAGATCGTTCGGGATTCGTTCGAGAAAAGAGGCACTGAGTTTGATCTGGACGAGCTGTTGCGTCTGGAGCAAGACAGGCGCGACCTGCTTTTCGAGGTCGAACAGCTGAAACGCGAGCGAAACGAGAGTTCCGAGGAGATCGCACGGCTGAAAAAGGAAAACAAGGACGCGGCCGACGCCATAAACAGGATGCGCAAGGTCGCCGACAAGATCAAGGGACTCGACGAGAAGGTTCGCGACAAGGAATCAGCGGTGCGCGATCTCCTTCTTGTGATCCCGAATGTGCCACACGAGACCGTGCCGGAAGGGCCTGACGAGAGTTTCAATCGAGAGGAACGCCGATGGGGTGAACCGAGAAAGTTCAGCTTTGAACCTAAAGACCACGCCGATATCGGCGAGCAACTGGGCATTCTCGATTTTGAACGAGGCGCTCGGTTGAGCAAAGCCAGGTTCACGGTTTCGATCGGGATGGGGGCGAAGATGGAGCGTGCTCTCATCAACTTCATGCTCGACATACAGACGGGCGAACACGGTTACAGGGAGGTTCTGCCGCCTTTCCTGGTCAACGCCGACACGATGACCGGTACGGGTAACCTGCCGAAGTTCGCCGAGGATCTGTTCAAGTGCGAGAATTACGACCTCTATCTGGTGCCAACCGCGGAGGTGCCCGTCACCAATATACACAAGGGGGAGATTCTGGACGGAGACCTGCTGCCTATCCTCTACACTGCATACACCCCCTGTTTCCGGAGCGAAGCCGGCTCTTACGGGAAAGACACGCGCGGGCTTATGCGCCAGCATCAGTTCAACAAGGTGGAACTCGTTCGTATCTGCAAGCCGGAAGCGTCATACGACGAGCTCGAAAGGTTGGTCGCGGACGCGGAGGAGATCCTGAAACGGCTCGAGCTGCCGTACCGTGTCGTCACGTTGAGCACCGGCGACATGGGTTTTGCGGCCGCGAAGACGTATGACATCGAGGTGTGGATGCCCGGTCAGGGGCGGTATAGGGAGATCTCCTCGTGCAGCAACTGCACGGATTTTCAGGCCAGGCGCGCGAATATGCGGTTCAGACGAGAGAGTCGGAGCAAACCTGAGTTCGTCCACACCCTTAACGGTTCGGGGCTGGCTATCGGACGTACCTTGGTCGCCATACTGGAAAACTATCAGGAAGCCGACGGTACGGTCACGGTACCTCAAGCGCTGCGGCCATATCTGAACGGAATTGACAAGATCACGGCGGAGAAATAGTAGACAGTAGACGGCAGTAGGTAGACGGGGAAACCCGAACCTTTTTCGCAGACGGGACGGTGCTCAACCGGCCGCAGCGGATAAGCAATCTGAGTAGTTGGTGGGGGCGGTCATCGGGCCGCCCCCGCGTTTTGCAGTGGATCGCGGCGAGGCAATAGGTATGAAGCGTTTCTTCGAGACACGCACGCGACAGGAGATTCTGGATATCGCGGCGGGATTCCAGCAAGTTGGCAAGGAAACCGTCGTCTCGACGGAAGCGTCAGGGTGCGTGCTGGGCGCGGACGTCGTGTCGCCCTGCGATGTGCCCCATTTCAGCCGCTCCACGATGGATGGATATGCCGTCCAGGCGGATGATTTGTCCCGGGCGTCCGTGGAGACGCCGGTCACTTTGCGTGTTGTCGGGCGCGTGGAGATGGGGCATCCTGCGGATTGCGCGGTAGGGCAGGGGACCGCCGTTGAGGTCGGCACGGGCGCGGCGCTGCCGGACGGTGCGGACGCCGTAGTCATGATCGAGTATACCGAACGGTTGCCGGACAACACCATCACTGTGGCTCGTCCTGTCGCTCGTCACGAGAATATCGTGCGTGTCGGCGACGATTTTCGAAAAGGTGACACGATACTGCGGGCCGGTAAACGGTTGGCCCCCAAAGATATCGCTGCTCTGACGAGTGTCGGGGCGACGCGCGTGGACGTGTTCAAGAAACCTGTTGTGACGATCATATCAACCGGCGACGAGCTGGTTCCTCATGAGGAAGAACCGGATATTGGTCAGATTCGGGAGACCAACAGCGCGGTGATAGCGGCGCTTCTTGAACGCGACGGCGCTGTCGCTGTTTATGCGGGTATCGTGAGGGACGAACCTGACGCGCTCAAGGAAGCGGTCGAGAGCGGCGTAGCCCGGGGCGACATGGTGCTTATATCCGGCGGGAGTTCAGTTGGCGTGCGTGATCTCACGCTGGCAGCGCTTGAGTCCTTTGAAAACAGCGAGATTCTCGTGCACGGCATGGCGACACGTCCCGGCAAACCGACGATAGTTGCCCGGATTGACGGCAAACCGGCAGTGGGTCTTCCGGGCCATCCGGTTTCGTCGCTGATCTCGTACGAGGTCGCGGTGAGACCGATATTGGAACGGCTCGCCGGATGCAAAACAGGGGTTCTCCATGGGCGGAGCGGCTCGGTGGTGAGAGCGCGGCTCAAACGGCGGCTTCCAGCCCTTGCCGGCCGGGACGAATATGTCCGTGTGCGACTTGAACCAGGGGACGACGCGTTGGTGGCTGTGCCGCTGGGACGCAGTTCCGGCGCTGTATCGACGCTTGCCGGCGCTGACGGTTGGGTTTTGGTCGATATGAACAGCGAGGGGCTCGAAGCCGGCGAAGAGATTGAGGTAACCCTGTTCTGAGGCGCACCGTTCCGGTACGGGCGGCGTCTCGGCCGGTTGCATCTGGGCGAACACACGGGTTCGCCCCTACCGGGACAGCCACGGGAACGTGGGGGCGCGGCTTGCTGCGCCCCTGTGGCAGTGTTACCGGTTTGGCCTCCGCAATTGTCTTAGTCCGTCGCGCGCCGTTTTGTTATCCGGGTCGAGGCTCAGTGCCTGGCGCCACGCGTCGGCGGCTTCTTCCCTCTGACTGTTAGCCAGGTACGCACGGGCAAGGTTGTTGTATGCCACTGGTGTTACGCCGCCGAGATTGATCGCCTCCCGGGTTGCTTCTACGGCGTCCTGGTAGAGACCTTTCTCGTAGAAGGCGACGCCGAGATAAGCGTGAGCCTCAACAGAGCGAGGTTCGATTTCGATAGCTTCTCTGAACCGCTCGATTGCCCCATCCCAGTTTTTCTCCTTGAAATGGTGTCGTCCCAGAGTCAGCGCCAGCTCGAAGGGTTCGACAACCGGGACTTCGCCGGTCGATTCCTCAGCCGGTTCGCTGCTCTCCGTAGCTGATGCCTGTTTTGGCGGAGCAAAATGCAGAGAAGCTAGCTTTGCTTCCGTTTCAGGGACGCGGGAATGGTCGGGATAAGCTTTGAGAAACAATTGATACGCCTCTATCGCCTGGGAAACGTCTCCCCGGTTCTCATAGGCTTCCGCGACCGAGTTTTGCAGGATGGAAGAGAGCGCGCGCCAGGTGTACTTCTTCCGGAACTGTTCGTAGCGGTCTACTGCGCGATCGGGGTTCCCGCGAGCGAAGAAGAGGGCGATACTCCTTTCGAGCTCGTCCCGGGGGACCAACTGGTTGTATATGACGGCCACCACGAACCCGGCTCCAAAACCGCCGACGTGCGCCCAGTATGCCACGCCTGTTATGGTGCCCGCGCGGTAGCTCAAGATGCTCACAGCCAGCTGTATGACGAACCAGAAACCTATCGCCCAGGCGGATGAGATAAAGAATGGCCAGAAGAAGAGGAACAGAAACCTGATCTGGTTGCGCGGAAAAAACGCGGCATACGCAGCCATAATGCCTGCGATTGCGCCGGACGCGCCGATCATTGGGATATCGCCGTGGCCGGTCGTGGTGGCAATGATGATGTGGAGGTTGCAGGCCACAAAGCCGGCCAGGAAGTACAGCGCAGCGTACATCACATGGCCGAGCCTGTCCTCGACGTTCTTACCAACAATGGCGAGGAAAAGCATGTTCCAGAAGAGATGTCCCAGGCTGCCGTGGAAGAACATGTAAGTGACGAAAGTGTAGGGTCTAAAACGCTCCGGAATAAGCGCGTATGCCTTGATGTACGCCAGATAGTCGCTTCGATGTGCCAGGGCCAGGAAGATTACGACGTTCGTCGCCATGATGGCCAGGTTTACGTAAGGCTGCCGTTCGACCGGGTTGTCGTCCCCTATGGGGATGATGATCATGTGCTTGAGCCCTTGTTGACGAGCGGATCGTTCACCCCGGCCTGTTCGAACGCGCGTGCGCGAAGCAAACAGCTGTCGCAGGCACCGCACGGCACGTCCTCGCGCGCGTAACACGACCAGGTGAGATGAAATGGAGCGCCCAGCTCGAACCCCCTGCGTACGATCTCGTGTTTAGCCATGCCTATGAGTGGTGTAACCACTTCAATATCGGTTTCCGGCCTTGTTCCGACTCGGACGAGCTCGTTGAAGGCCTCATAGAAGGTTACGCGACAGTCGGGATATCCGGGACTATCCTGTTCGACGGCTCCCATGAATATCCTGCGTGCGCCGATCACCTCCGCCCATGACACCGCCGCGCACAGTAGGTTGGCGTTTCTGAAAGGGACGTACGTCAGCGGTATCCCATCGGGAGATTCGCTGCCTGAGATCGGCAGGCTGCGATCGGTCAAACTGGATCCCCCGATCCGGCCGAGGTGTTCCAGACCCACGACAAGCGTTAGCTCCGTGCCATAGTGTTCGGCGATTTGATGAAAGCACTGGAGTTCCCGCTGTTCTGTTCGCTGACCGTAGTTGGCGTGAAGACAGGCGAGCCGGTAGTCCTCGGCGGCGATGGCTGCAACCACGCAACTGTCCATGCCGCCGCTCACCAGAACGACCGCCAGTTCTCTACTATTCTCAGACACCTCTCTGTTTCTCCGGCCAGATGATCTTGTGAAGCTGGATTTGCATCACGCAGTCAAGATCGTCCTCGAGAATCCAGTCGGCTAGCTCCCGCGCTTCCAACACGCCGTGTGCAGGCGAGAACAGCACCGTAGTCCGTTGCGGGAGCGAGTACTTCAGTGCAAGCTCCTTCGCCCACAGATAGTCTCGCCTGCTCGAAACGACGAACTTCACCTCGTCGCTTTCGCGAACCTTTTCGAGGTTCGCCAGGAGCATTCTGTCCGCCATCCCGCTGTCCGGACATTTCATATCGACGATACGAACCGCTTCCTCCGGTATTACACCTATATCGAGCGATCCATTCGTCTCCAGTAGGACCTTATATCCCGATAACAGAAACCGATTCACAAGATCCGGCGTCTCAGGTTGGAGGAGCGGTTCGCCTCCAGTCACCATGACCAGTCGGACGGGCCGTTCCAGGACACGCTGCACGATTTCGTCAATCGGCATCGTCGCACCGCCTTCGCGGGCGTACCGCGTGTCACAATAAGAGCAGTCCAGGTTGCACCCGGCGAGCCTGACGAACGCGCACGGTCTGCCGGCGTACGACGTTTCTCCCTGGATGCTATGGAAAATCTCGCTTACCTGCACGGTTTAGTCCGGAAAGAAGGAAACGCAGGAGTTCTCGTTCTCTTGGACGTCAACGCGGACAAGTTTCACGCGCGACAGCCTCAGCTCATGGTCAAGTTGTTCACACAACCAGCGCGCGATATTCTCCGAGGTCGGGTTGACGCTGTCAAACGGCGCCACCTCGTTAATGTACGTGTGATCAAGGCGACCGAGCACGTCGTTTGTCATCCGCTTGAGATCCTTGAAGTCGATGGCTATACCGTCGGCGCCGGTCTCCTCGGACCGCACCGTGACGCGCACCCGCCAGTTGTGTCCATGGACGTTGGCGCACTTGCCTTCGTAATCCCGTAGCGAATGAGCCGCTGAGAAGTCCGTAATGATAGAGATCTCATACATTGGCGTGTTTTCTCCTCCAAGTCGACCTTTCGACCGGCGCGGCATTCCGCCGCCGATGTCGATTATACGCCTCACGGCAGAAGTCGGTCAAGCCAACGACGCGTCAGCAGACATCAAGAAGGCATTTGCGCAGGCGCTGTGCAGACGACCGCCGGCAGTTCCTCTGTGATATACGTGCTGAATTCCATGGTGGGGCGGACATTCCTGTCCGCCGTTTTGAAGGTCACACAGACACACGCTACCCGCCGGACGCGGTTGAAGGAAGGTTAGGTTAGGTGACGTCTCGTAAACTGAAGAGATTTCGATTTTCCCCGTTTCCCGTCTACTTTTCTTCGATCGTCTCTTCGATCTTGATCCCGAAATGTCTGCCGGCTTCGGCGAGATGGACGAGCAGCTTCGTGCCAGGTTTGACCGAAGCGACGGATACGGACTTCCCGTTGGGTTGGACGAGCCGGATGGTCTCGGCGTTCTGCACGATCGTGCTGATCTCCTGCCCTTCAACTGCGGCTTTGATAAGCATCAGGGGTCGCCGCTCGACCTTGCACCGGCCGACGTACCCGGGACGCGCCTGTCCTTCATGGTTCACGATCATAACGTCCTCGCCGACCTTCAGTTCGGACAGGTACTTGGTCTTCCCGCCGGGCACGAGCAGGTAAGCGTGTACGGGACCCGCGTTCACGCGGAACGGACGCGTTTCCACATAGGGGTTCTCGGTACACTCTGCCTGGATCAGGAAAAACCCGGTGCTGGCATTACCGACCAGCATACCTTCGCCGGGCACCATGTTATTGCACGTGTCAACGCACACGCGGTCTCCCATGCCCACCGCGGACGTTGACGTCACCTCGGCGGTCTGGAGCTCGACCCGGGGCAGCGAGGCGTGGACCATAGTCACGGTCCTCTTAACCTCGTTGATATCTTTGGTATCCAACACGACACCGTCAGCGCCCTTTTCCAGAGTCTCGAGCACCGTGAGGGCCTGATCCGACGTCGTGACTTCGACCATGACGTTGCTTCTCTGCGCCAGAATATTCTCCAACGGTATGATGGTCCAGTCTTTCATCTGGAGCACAACAGTCTGATCGGCAGGAAGCCGCGCAGCCTTCTCCTCGTCCGACTTGTTCTTGATCTCGAAGAAGATCACGTCTTTACCAGGCACAATATCGCCGTCTGCGGAGACGGTCTGCATCAACCCAAGCTCTTTGACTTTCGGCGAGCACTTCTCCGGCACCACGACGGCGTCCGCACCGCTTTCGAGCGCTAGTATCGCCAGCTCTTTCCGCCACGGTACGATCTTGACCCATATTCGTTTCACGTCACGCCTTCCTCTTCAGCAGCTCGAGAGATTGCTCTATGGTGTGTCCCTCGTGCACCATGTTTGCAATCGCTCTGACCATAACGTCGGGCGCGTGATGCTGGAAAGCGTTTCTTCCGATTGACACGCCGGCGGCGTCCGCTTCGAGCGCTCCCGCAACCATGGACAGGAACCCTTCTTCGGTACCGCTTTTCTCTCCTCCGGCTATGACAACCGGCACAGGACAACCCTGCACGACCTCACTGAACGTCTCCGGGCTGCCCGTGTAGTTCACCTTGACGATGTCCGCGCCGAGTTCCGCGCCAACGCGCGCCGCATGTTTCACGTACTTCACGTCGTACTCGCTCTCGATCTTCTTACCTCTCGTGTACACCATCGCGACGAGAGGCATGCACCATTCCATACACTGCCGGGACACCTCTCCAAGGTGCTTCAGCATCTCGGAGTCCGTCACCGCACCGAGATTGACATGGATCGAGACCGCGTCAGCGCCGAGCCGTATGGCTTCCTCAACGGTACACACCGGCACCTTCGCGTTCGGGTCCGGACTCATCGAGGTGCTGCCGGACAGGTGCACGATTAGACCTATATCCGCACCGGCTCCTCGGTGACCCGCCCTGACGATGCCCTTATGCAGAATGATCGCATTGGCGCCGCCGTCCACAACCTTATCAACCGTCGTTTTCATGTCCTCCAGACCCGGTATCGGTCCCAGAGTGATCCCGTGGTCCATAGGTATGATCACCGTCTTGCCCGAGTTCCGGTCTACAATCCGTTCCATCCGTATGGCTTTGCCAATCATGGTTAGATCTCCTCAGTTAGCCTGCCCGAAAATCGTGACGCGAGCCGTTGCCGTATTAAGCTGGAATTGCCGTTATCACAGTTTGTCCCCGAAGCGGTCGTACTATTATTTTACGCGTTACTACCCGGGAAAGTCAATTCCTTCAGCCAGGTTCGATTCGGTAGAACGCAGGAGTCGTGTATGGGTGCTAGCGTGCTTCGCCCGGCCGACTCTGTATGATGCCAATCGCGCGGCATATCTGCGCGGCATAGTCGCCGGTCTCCTCGTCGGGGCTGAATCGGAACCAACGAATTCTTGGGTCGTGTTTGAACCAGGTGTACTGTCTTTTGGCGTAACGGCGCGAATTTCTCTTGGCAACGTACTTAGCTCTATCGAGATCGATCTCGCCGAACAGATACGCCTTCACCTCGGGATAACCGAGCGGCCGGATCCGGTCGATCTCGTCGCCGTAACCGCGTTCGAGCAAATCTGTAACTTCCTCTATAAGGCCGAGTTCGAACATGCGTTCGACTCGTTCGTCAATTCTGCCGTACAGGTCGCGTCTTTGGCGGTCGATCCCCACAAACGTCAAGTCGAAATCGGGTCTGTTGTCGCGGTGCTTTCTGTGAAGCTCTGAAATGGGAGTACCGGTCAGCTCGTAAACCTCAAGCGCGCGAACCACCTTCCGGAGATCGTTGGGATGAATCTTCTTTGCAGACGCGGGATCAACCATCCGCAAGCGCTCGTGCAGGTGCCCCGCTCCTTTGCCGGCGGCAGCCTCCTTCAGGTGCTGGCGCAACCGTTTGTCGGCCGGCGCGCCCGGAAACAGACCGTCGACGAGCGCTCTCACGTACAATCCCGAACCGCCGACTACGAGAGGGATCTTCCGCTGCGCGTGCAGCTCGTGCACGATTTCTCTGGCTCTGCGCGCGAAATCCGCCGCGCTGAAACGCTCGTCCGGATCTATAATTCCGACACAATGATGCCGCACCCTGGCGAGATCCTGGGCCGACGGAGCCGCCACGCCGATGGTCATCCCGCGATAGATCTGCATAGAATCTGCGGAGATGATCTCCGTGTCAAGCATCTCGGCGACGCTCACGGCCAGGGCGCTCTTGCCGACGGCGGTCGGTCCCACGATAACGAACACCGGCAGCATGGTTTACCTTCTCCTGAAACCTCGTTCGAGTTGTTCCAGTGTTAACTCGGTCATTATGGGTCGCCCGTGAGGACAGGTGTATGGAGGTGACAGCTCGTGCAGGCCCGCAAGGAGCTCCGTCCTTTGCTCTGCGGTCAGCGGTTCGCCTGCCTTTATTGAAGAACGGCACGCCGACACGGTCAAAACGAGCAGCCGTTCTCTCAGTTTCCGCTCGTCCTCAAGCAGGTCGCCCTGTTCGAGTTCCGCGACAACGTGCCTGATAAGCTCTTCAACTTTCTGCTCGCTGAAAATGTGGCATATTGCTGTGATTATGAACGTATTCTCCCCGAAGTTCTCGAGCTGGACCCCTATGCTCTCCAAAAGCGGAAGATGTTCACCAATAAGTTTCGCCTGGGCGGGCGACAGTTCCATGTTTATCGGCACGAGCAACCTCTGCATCGAGAACTGTTTTTGTCCGAGCTCGCGTTTGAGCTTCTCGTACGTTATCCTCTCGTGCAGCGCGTGCTGGTCTATGATGAGCAGACGGTCTTCCTGAGGAGCAACCAGGTAAGTGCCGAAAACCTGCAGCGGGACGTCGAAAGGGGCGCTGCCCGGCGAGAACAGAGGGCTCACCGTCAGCGCCGAAGTCTCAGTTTCGGGCTCGGCGGACGCCGTTCTTTCGGGCCTACGCTCGAGACCCGGCGGTCGGCGTTCAACGGGCTTTTCTTCGGCCCTGACTTCAGCCTGTGGAGCTTCTCGCTCCACCTGGCGCTGCACGCCGGGCTCCATGTCTTGCCGTACGTCCGGCGCTCGCTCGGCTTCGACAACCTCCTGGGAACGCTCTTTGCTAGGTGCAACCGCAGGTGTCTGCGGTCTTGAAGAAACGGGGACCGTTCTCGGAATCTCGCTTTCGAGGGCCGACTTGATGGCCGAGATCACCGCGCTGTAAACTTCGCGTTCGCGCCTGAACTTCACCTCGCGTTTGGCAGGGTGCACGTTCACGTCCGCCTCCGCCGGATCGATTTCCGCAAACAGTATCGCGACGGGGAACTTGCCGGTCGGCAGGAGACCGCGATAAGCTTCGGCGGCGGCGCGCGCTAGTGCTCGGCTCACTACGGGTCGTCTGTTAAGGAAGAACATCTGCATGTTCTTCTGTGCGCGGTACAGAGTGGGACGACCGATCAGCCCGCTTACGTTGACGCCGTTTCGCTCGGCGGCTACCTCAACCATCTCTCGCGCGAGTTTAGGAGCCCATATCAGGGCCGCTCTGTCAGCGAGCGAACCCACGGCCGGCAGATCGAACAACTGTTTTCCG